>Ga0160453_100045_pt1 | contig 146789 bp, 122 predicted proteins | sample HID1971K_E6MG_FD_108228 | JGI IMG/M metagenome (GOLD analysis project Ga0160453, IMG submission 108228) | Enriched millipede-associated microbial communities from UW Madison campus, WI, USA - HID1971K_E6 MG | ecosystem: Host-associated > Arthropoda: Insects > Digestive system > Unclassified ...
GTGTTGGCCGTGGCCTGCAGGTTGAAGGCGTAGCCGATGTTGTGGTTCGGGTGCACCGTGCCCGACGCGGTCAGCGTGAAGGCGTCGTTGACGAGCGCGTTGACCCACTTCTTGCGCAGCTGCACCGTCGGCGCCTTGGCGTTGGTGACGGTACAGACGATGTTCGAGCCCGCCACCGTCGCCGCGGCGTTCAGCGTGAACTGGTTCGTGTTCTGCGCGGTGCCGCGCGTCACCGTGCCGCCGCTGCCCATGCCCGTGCAGCTGACGTCGGTGATCACGTAGTCGGGCACGCCCGTGGCCGGCGTGTAGGTTTCGGTGAAGGTGGTCGCCGTGCCCGTTGCGGTCAGCGTCTGCAGCGGCCCGTTGACGGCCGTGCCGGCCACGGTGGTGGTGATGGTGTGCGCCGCCACGCCGTTGGTGCCCGTGAAGTCGAAGCCGGCCACGCCGCCGAGCGAACGCTTGGCGAGGGTCAGGGTCGCGGGCTTGCCGGTGTTGGTGTAGGTACAGACGATGGCCTTGCCGGCGTCGGACGCCCCGATCAGCAAGGTGTTCGTAGTCTGCCCGTTGGTGCTGCTCAGGGCGTTGGCCGTCGCCCCGCCGTTGGCGGTACACGACAGCACGGTGTTGTAGTTCGTCAATGTGCCCGTGGTCATCGTCTCTGCGGGCAGCGTGATGATGTTGCCCGCCACCACCATCACGGCCGCGCCGCTGTTGCCCGCCGTGGGCGCGGTCGCCGTGAACGCCGTGGTGTTGCTCGCGCCACCCGTGCTCGCGCCGATGCTCGCGACGTTGCCGCTGACGCCGCCGGCGCCCCAGGCCTTGGCCAGTTGCAATGTTGCGGGTTGGACCACTGCGGTCGTTGTCGTGCTGGCATCGCAGGGCTGCCCCGTGGCCACCGTGCAAAGCGGATCGCCGCCGCCCGCCACGTTCACGGTGTTGGTAGCGCCCGACGGCCCCACCGCACCGACGGCCACCGCCACCGGGACGGTGATGACGATGCTGCCGTTGGCCACGCCCGTGGCGATCGAGCAGCCTGTCAGATTCGTGGCGCCCGCCGCCGGACATCCGCTCAAGGTGCCGCCGGCGGCCGTGACGGGGCCGCTCGTGGTGATGCCGGCGGGCAAGGCGTCCGTCAGCGTGATCGGCGCCGTCGTCGGGCCATTGGCCACCGTGATGGTAATGGTGTAGCTTTGCCCGCTGGCCCCTACCAGCAGCGGATTCGCGCTGGCCGTCTTGGTGGTCGTGAGCTGGGGCAGCTTCTTCCTGTTGGTGAAGGTACAGGTGATGTCGTCATTGCCCGTGGGCGTCACCGAAAATCCGGTGGCGCCAGGGCCGCCCGGCAGCACGGTGGTGGAGCCCGTGGCCGCATTGACGCAGCTCAGGCTCGAGACGTATTGCGTCATGTCCGTCGTGAGGTTGCCTCGCGTTTCCGACAGCGCGTAGGTGCCGCCGGAATTGGCGGGCCACAAGGTGTTGGTGTCGGCAAGTCCATTGGCCGTGGTTCCGTTGCCGGTGGTGGTGAGCAGCACGGACGAAGCACTGGCCAGTCCGCCGCTCGGGCCGACGATCGACAGGCTGAATTGGTCGGGCGTCAGCAAGCCATCGTTCATGCGGCCATCGGGCAGCAGCTTGTTCAGGCGAATGCGCGGACGGGCGTTGGTGAACACGCAGGTGAAGTCGGCGCCGGCTTTCACGTTGGCGGCAGGAATCGTCAGTGTGCTGCCCACCAGCGCGCCGATGGTGCCGGTGTTGCCTGTTACCGCGCTGTTGGCATCGGTACAGCTCGCCGAGACCAGCGCCCATCCCGTCAGCGTGCCGGTCAACGGTCCTTCGGTCAGTGTCACGGCCGTACCTGTCGCGATCACATTGATCGCCGTCGGCGAAGCCGGCGCCGGTGTGCCGGCGGTGCCCGTCGTGATGCCCGGCGGAGCGCTCGCCAAATTGGTCTGCGTGAAGTTGAACGCGCCGCCTGTGCCCCCCTGCGTGATCTTTTGTACCTTCACCGTCGGCGTCTTGGCATTCGTGAACGTGCAGGTGACCGTCTCCCCTGCCGCCACTGTGATGGAGGCCGTGCCGCTGGAAACGGTGCCTCCGGTGGTGCAGCTCACATTGCTTTGCGTCCACCCGCTGGGCAGCGTCGCTTCCTTGACGGTGTAGACGGTGGCACCGGGTGTGACGTAGAACGTGCGACTGTTGGGCAGCGTGGCGTCCGTCGGATCGTCGTCCAGGTCGAAGTTCGCTGCCAGGCCCGAACCACCGGTCGTGGTGAACCCGAAATCCTGTGGATGGTCAGGCAGCGCATCCTTGGTGATGACGATGGTACCCAGCACAGTGTCGGTATCGGTCACCGTGTTCGTCGCAGGCACCAGATCTGTGTACCCCGGTGGGGCCGCGAGGGTCGCGGTGTTCGAGACGGAGGCGATGCCCGTTCCCACCGTTGCCGTGACGGTGAGCGTCAGGGAACTGCTCGGCGCAAACCGCGCGATGGTCGCACCGCTTTGCAGCGCCGCCACGCGCAACGCCGGATCGGCCTGTGTCAGGCTGGCCGGGCACACGGCTGCGCCGGTTGTGACTGCACAGGTCACGTTGGTCACGTTCAATCCCGGGACGACTGGATCGGTCACCACCGCGCCGTCGGCAAAGTTGACGGAGGGGTTGGTCACCACGATGGTGTAGGTGGTGGTCCCACCCGGCGCCACCGACGTCACGCCGTCGGTCTTGGTGATGGTCAAGTCCATTCCCGCGCGGGTCAGCGTGAACTTCGCAACCTGGCCGCCGCTGGTGAGTGCGGCCGAACCGTTGCGCGACTGCAGCACGACGTTGGGAGACGGTACGCCGTTGCGAAACTGGAAGGACGTGCTGAAGCCGTCGGATTCGGTGTTCGTGATGAAATTCGCCCCGGTGGCCGTGCCTGCATCCGTGATCGGATCGGTGTTGCTGACCGATGGATTCGCCACTTCGGTGTATCCCGCCACCGTGTCGAAACCCATCGCGCCGGTGCCGGCATAGCCATTGAAGCCGAACAGCAGGACACCATCTCCCGCCGCCACAGGTGCCTGGCCTGCGTCATAGCCCGTCATGCACTTCGACCATGTCCCGGGCGTGGTGGCCAGCGACGTGCTGGCGCCAGTCGCGCAGTTCACATCGGACGTGTCGACCCCCGAGCGAACGATGCCCGTGCCGGCGGTGCCGTCCTTGCGCTGACTCACATTGTTGAACTGCAGGCCGGTCAACACGGCCTCATCGCCGGCCCGATGGGGGGCCTGCACGTTGGGCAGGGTGATGGTGATCGTGCCTCCGCCCGTGCCGCCGAGCAAGGTGCGCAGATCGGCTTCATACAGCGCCAGGAAGTAGCTTTCCTGGCTGTAGATGGCGCGGTCGATCGTGGTGGTCCCGATCTGGCCCAGCCACCGGTTGGCAAAGCGAAGGTCCCCGGCCGGCGATGCCAGTGGATTGGAAAGCGTCATGGAGCCGCCCGGCCCGCTTGCCGTGAACTGGATCTGAACGTTGGTCCCGTTGTTGGCCACCATGGTGGGGCCGGCAAAGTTGCTGTTGGCCTGAGTGGCGGGTTCGTCGATGCAATTCGCCACGGTTTCGCTGCCGCCACTGATGCAGTGATCCCGTTCAAAGGAGGCTGACAGAAGCACGACGCGGTTCTGCCCGGCCGCCACATTGAACATCAGCGTGGGGGTGCCGAACGCGCCCGAGCCACTGGCTGCAGCCGTGGTCGTGCCGGCGAAGGTCACCGTTTGCGCCTGCGCCTGCATCGGTGCCAGGGCCAATGCGGTCAACGCAAGCAGACCGCTCGACAGGGCCGACGCAAATCGCGCACACAGGGTTCTAGGCATCATTCTTCTCTTGTGTCGATGGGGCAGCGTGACGACGCAGCCCGTCACTGGTCCTGCGGGCGCGGTGCCCGCAGGGAAAAATTCGGCAACTGAACAGGCCGTAGGGCATCGAGGGATATGGCCTCAGCCGGCCACTTCGATCTCGAGCGGCTGCTTGCGCGCGCCGCCTTGAGGCACAGGCCTGTCGGCGGGAGACGGCACATCCGCGTGCCGCTCGGGCTTGACGCGGGCCGAGCTCACGCCCTGCGCCACGAGGTAGGCCGCGACGGCCTCGGCGCGCTGCCTCGGCAACTCCGGCGCGGCATCGGCAGCGTCCGGGGTGGCCGCACCGACGATCTCGACCACGTCATAGTGTTCACTCTTGACGCGCGCGACGACCTCGTCCAGCACGTCATGGGCCCCAGGCTTGAGGGCGTGCTGGCCGGTCTCGAACAGGGCCTGCGCCTGCAGCGTGATCCTTGCTGGTGCAAGTACGGCCGTCGGTTCGCCTGCGGCCGGCTTCGTTGCAGAGCCGGCAGAGGCGAAGCCCAGCGCCGTCTCGTCGAACTTGAAGCGCAGTCGAACGAACGCACCCTTGCTGGTGTACTCGCCGGCGGTCAGATCGCGATCCTTCAGCCCTACGAAGTTGTAGCCACCCGACAGCCACAGGTCCTTGTAGACCTGGTAACCGACTTCGAAGCCGGCGGTCCTTTGCAGGGAGCCGCCGCTGCCGCGCAGCAGGCCGGCCTGCACGCCGATGTCCCAGTCCTTGTTGATGTCGTAGGTCAGGCGCCCCTGCAGCAGCTGCGCCGAGTAGCTGCTCTTGAGCAGGCCATCGTCCTGGGTCGCGCGCTTGGCCGCGAAGCGACCCGTGATGTAAGTGCCGGGTTGCGGGTTCACGTTGACGTGCACCGACACGATGTCGGCCTTGTAGTCGCCGGCCTGCGTGGCATCGGAGCCGAAGGCGTTGCCGCTGATCGTGCCGAGCGTGGTGCCGGCACCGCGCACGGCCTCCGACTTGTGCTCGTAGCGGGCCAGTGCGTTCCAAACGTCCTGTCCTACCGGTCGATAGGCCACGCCTGCCTGCTGGCGTGACAGGGTTCGCCGGTCGCCTTCGTTGGTTCCCTTGCCCTTGCTGTCGCTGTAGACGCTGCGGACAAGCAGGCTCCAGTCCTCGTCGATCTTGTAGCCCAGGCCCGCGCTGGACAGCATGGTGTTGGAATCCTCGGCCCAGCGCGACTCCAGGATCGCACTGGCCTTCACGCGCTCGCTGGTGTACTCGACGCCGCTGACCACCGCGGTGGAGTCGCCCTGCCCCAGGACGCTCGCAGTCGCGGGGGGGCCTCCCATCGCCTTCACATGCTCGACGCCACCGGTCAGGCGCCAGCGCTCGTTCAGCTTGAACGTGTTGCGGATGCCGATGGCGTTCTGAGCCGTGGGGCCGTCGACGGAATCGGCCAGGCGGTACTCGTTGTAGACGCGGCCGCCTTCCATGTAGTTGCTCTCGACGCCGAGGATGCCGGTGTTGCGTGACTGCTGGCTGTTCAGGTCGTAGATGCCGCCGAGCGTGGAGATGAACTCGTAGCGGCCATAGATGCGTGTCTTGTCGGTGATGGCATAGTTGCCACCGATCGCGATCTGCTTGCCGCTGCTTCGCAGGTCCTGCTCGCCTTCGACGAAGACCTGTGCCTGGGGCAGGCTCGGAACTTGTGCCGTAAGACGCCCCCGGATCGTCGCGAGATTGTCCTGCTGCTTGTCGAGCAGCGCGCCCGCGGCATTGGCCGCGCCGCCGAGTGCGGTGACTGAGCTCGGGACATTGGTCGAGCCCAGCGCGCCGTTGTAGCTGGAGACCTGGTTGTAGTCGAACAGCGAGGCCGACGGACTCGAGGTGGAACCGTAGCGCAGGCCGACCTCGCCCATGAGGCTGTCGTTGATCTTCTTTTGTGCGCTGACGGTGAGGCCCCGGGTGTTTCCCACACTCAGGTTGTCCTTGCTGTAGAGCGCCTCGGCGCGCACCTGCAGCGTTGGATCGACCTTGTATTCGGCCCGCGCATTCGCTTCCGTGCGCCCGGCCGCGAACGTCGCCCCCGGGTTGTCGAAGCCATTGCTCGTTCGCGCGGCCTGCAGTGCGACGCCGAGCTTTTCGTCCTGATGCCGCAGTTCGATGCGGCCCGCCGAGCCCTTGCCATTCAGGTCGGAGTCGGTCTGCACCAGTTCTGCCGCCGCACTGGTGTTCTCGCCCAACCGCGCCAAAGCGGTGATCGCACCCAGCTTGCGGCGGTTCTCCGGGTTCTGATCGGTGCCAAGCACCAGCCCGAGCTGGAGGTTGTCTGCCACTTTCACTTGCACGTCGGTGCCCGCCACCGTGTACTTGGGGCCTCCCGCGTCGATCTCGTAGGTGACGCGGATGGACTGTGGATTCAGGTTCGCATCGACCGACGCAATCGGGCGCGTGAACAGGATCCGGCGCGACAGCGGCTCGATCGTGTAGTCCACGAAGCGCGTTGCCGCCACGTTCTGCAGCACCACGTTCGGCTGGCTGCGATCACGCACGAGGATCTCGACGCGCTCGCTGTTCTCCACGAAGTCGCCGGCACTGCCCGAGCCGCCGCCCAAGTAGTACAGCCCGGAGATGCCGCGTGCGGCGAACTCTTCCACCTGCTGCGTCTGCGATGTGCGCGAGGCGTAGCTGGTCGCGCGCACCGTGTCGGTCTCATACACGTGCTTCAGACCGGTGAGCGTGCGGCTGGTCTGGCTCAGCTGGCGCACGTCGGCGCTGCTTGAGGTGACAAAGTCGCCGTACATCAGGAACGAGCGGTTCTTGTCGATGCGCACATACAGGCGCTGCGAGCTCTGCGCGTCGAAGCCGCGCACCGAAGAATCGCCGTAGACGGGATAAAACTCGTCCGGACGGATGTCGCGGAACAACCGATCCTTGCGGTTCTTGTCGGTGTCCAGCGAGGCCGTGAGCAGGTACTCGCCCTTCACGGCGCCCTTGAAGAAGAACGCGGCGCGTGCACTTGCACGCGTGTCCTTCGGGTCGCTCGACAGGCTGCGCAGCTCCGTCTCGAAGGCGGCGCCGGCCGGCATTTCGCCGAGCGCGAGCTTCCCGCGCTTGGTGAAGTCGAGTGTGCCTTCGAGAATGCCGACGCCGATCATCGGGCGCAGGTCGGGCAGCAAGGCGATGCGCACCTCGCGCACGAAGGCCGAGGTGGACACGCGCACGCGCACGTCACCGGGCTCGCCCGGCGGAAGCAGATGGAACTCGGCCTCGCCGCCGTCCATGAAGACCTGCGTGCCGGGCTCGTTCGGGTTCAGGTCTTCCTCGATCCAGCGCCCGCGGTCGGCCTCGAGCGTGAGCTGGGCGCGGGCGGACACCGGCACGCCGGCCGCATCGGTCAGGCGCACCTTGACCGGTACGGGCGTGCGCAGGTCCGCACGCGCGCCTTCGGGCACCTGCACCGCGATGGCACCGAGCTTGTCGGGCGCGACCACGGTGATTTCGACCGGTGCGCCGCGCACCACGCCGAAGTCGTCGCGCACCTCCAGCCGCAGCAGGTTGGTGCCGGGCTTGAGCACGAGGCCGATGTACTCCCAGGCGCTCAGGGTAGCGCTGGGCAAGGTCGCCTTCTTGCCGACGCGGCGGCCGTCGATCTTCTCATCGTTGACCAGCAGTTGCAGGTTCGCACCCGCCGGGCCCTTGACGCGCACGTTGACCGTCTGCGACGCGAGCGTGTCGCGGTCCTTCAGCCCGATGAACCCCGGCGTGTTGTCCAGGCCGGGCATCATCTTTTCCAGCTCGATGGCGCCGGGCGCGGCCTGCGGCAACAGCGGCTGTGCCAATGGCGACAGGCTGCTGCTGCGCGCGTTGATGCCGTTGGCACCGAGCGTGCCCACGCCGCTTCCCACACCGCCGGGCAAGAGGCCTGACGTGCCGCCGGGCACGCCCACCGGGCTGCTGAAGGTGCCGGCTTGCTGCACCGCGCCCAGCGTGCCGGTCAGGCCGCCGGTCGCGCCGACGCCGCCGACAAAGCTGCCCGCGCCGCCCGCGGGGGCGGTCGGCAGGGTGATCAGCGGCTGGCTCGATGCGACCGTGGCGCCGATAGCGCCCGAAGCGCTCACCTCGCCCGAGGCCGGCAGCGAGCGCTGGTCACCCACGGGAATAATGGCGCCCTGCGGATCGAGGCGCGAACGCACCGCGGCTTCGCCGTCGGCATCGGGCCGCACGGCGATGAGCTTGCGGCGCCGCGCCACGTCGTCCATCACGACCGGGTCGTCGCAGCCGGCCAGGGGGAAGTTGGCCTTGTGCAACTCGCCCTTCTTGAGATCGACGAACCGGCTTGCGGCGTTGTTGGCGTTGCGGTTGTCCAGCAGCACGATCCGCGCCTGCGGCGGTAGCGTCGTCTCGTCGAGCCGCAGCACGTGCGTGACAGGCTTCAGGCCGTACAGGCTCCACTTGCCTTCCACGTCGGTCACGGCACTGGTGCCGTCCTCCATGTACAGGCGCACGCCCGGCACGCCGGGTTCGTCCGCACCCTCCTGCGTGCGGTCGCGCTTGCAATCCATGTAGACCTTGCCGAAGGCAAAGGCTTCGTCGGAGAAGACACCGCCCGTAACGCGCACCGTGAAGGTGGCCAGGTTGGACTGCAGTGCGCCGGAGTTCGCAAGCGCGCGGTTCACCACGTCGCCGGACACGGGCGCGCCCACGCCCACCCGCACGCGGTAGCGCACCATGACCGACTGGTCAATGGCCAGCGAGAGCGCGGGATAGCTCCAGACCAGCTGCGGGCCCGCGCCACCGCGCGGATTGTCAGTGACCACGCCGTTCAGCCGCGCGCTGCCGGACACGTACGCCAGGCCGGGCGGCAGCGTGTCGACGACATTGAGGCCGCTGACGGGAAATCCGGTCTTGTTGGTGACGGTCAGTGCGTAGTCGAGAAAGTCACCGAATTCGACCTGCCGCTTGCTGCCGTCCTTGCGCATCACCAGGCCCGTGAGCGAGCCCGGGTCCAGCGGCACATGGTTATTGGCCGCATCACAGGCGCTGCCATCGGCGTTGAAGCCGGTCACCACGTTGAAGTAGTACGTAGTGGGTTCCGCTCCCTGCGGCGGCACCGCGTTGGGCACGACCTGGCCGCAGCTCGCGAAACTCCCCGCCTTGGCCGGCAGGAGCAGCGACGGGGCGACATAGCCGCTGCCCGCGGGCGGCGTGACGGCGATGGCGTAGGTGCACAGCCCGGTCACCGGTGGGTTCTGCAGCGGGAACTGGTAGGTGCCATCCGCGCCCGTCGACATCGACACGCTGCCGTCGGCATTGAAGGTGTACAGGCCCGTCTCTGCCCCAACGATCTCGCCCGGCAGGATGGGCGTGACCGGCCCCGCGTTGCACGACTGACGTGTGAACCTGACCACCGCGCCCGCCACCGGCAGGCGCGTCACCGCGTTGTAGACCGTGCCCATCGGGTCCATCAGCACGGCGCGCGCGGAACCGACGGCTGCAGCCAGCAGGTTGGCCGGCGAAACGTTGACGGTGTTCTGCGCGAACGCCGCAGCCCAGGCCTTGTTGTCGAGCGTCACGCGCGTGCTGTCCGCCCCGCGCTTGGTGGTCACGCGCACGGTGAGGGCAAGTTCTTCGCTCTGGCCGGGCGCCAGCGCCCTGCTCCCGTCGACCAGGCTCAGCGCGACCTCGGTCGGCAGCTTGTAGGGGTCCGTGCTGGCCGCGGTGTCTCGGTTGCAGGTGGCGCGGCCGGTGAAGCCCGTCGACGGCGACAGTACGCCGTTGCGCGCCCGCACCGGCCCCGTGAGTTGCCACGACGCAATGCGACCGTCCGACCTGTCCATGTCGAAAGTGCAGTTCAGGTTGTCGATGACGCGCAGGTTGGGCGCCGGGCCGTTGCCGGTGTTCGTGACCTTGAAACCGTAGTCGATTTCGTACACGCCGTCGCCGACGCGGCGGGGCTGCGACGCCGTCTTCACGATTGACAGGGAGGGGCCCTGCGCGGAGATGGGCGTGGGCGAGGTGTCGTTGCCGGGGTTGCCGTCGCCGTCGGCGTCGGGGTTGCTTCCATCGACCGAATCGTCGAACACCTGCGGCGCACCGCCCGGTGTGAGCGAGGCCTCGGCGCGGGCGGCGTTCAACAACGTGCCCGTGCGGCCCGTGAAATTGATCCGCACGTCGAACTGCACCGTGAACTCCGCGCCCACGGGCAGCACTGCGCCCGGTGCGAGCAGGCCACGCGCCGCGGCCTTGCCAGTGAAGCCGGTATTGACGGCGGTGACCGTGCCCGCGCCCTGGTTGCCCACCACGCGCAGCGTGCCGGGCACGACCGTGTACTGGTTCGCGCCCGGCACCGCGGCGGCCGTGTAGCTGCCGAATTGGGTGGCGCCCGTGCCTTCGAGCAGGTCGTTGACCTGCACGCCGTACAGCCAGGTCGTGCCGAAGTTGCGCACGTGCAGGCTGAAGCCGACGGTCGCCGTACCGTCGGGCGAGCCGTCGGCGTTGCGTTCGATGCGCGGCACCGTGGCCGCTTTCGCGACGCCGATGCGCGCGGGCGACAGAGGGATGACCACCGTGTTCGACTGCGCGAAGGTGTCGACTGCGCTGTCGTTGTAGTAGCTCTGCGCGTTGTTGCGGATGTCGCCCGTCACATCGGCCTTGGCCTTCACGGCGAATTGCATCGCGATAGAGCCGTTGCGCACGAGCGCTGTCGGCACGCCGATCGCCACTTCGATGGCGGCTGCATCGTCCGTGGTGCGGTAGTTGAAAGCCGCGTCGCCCGGCAGGCGGTACAGGCGGACCGCGCCGGCGGCCGTACTCTGCAGCGTGCCGGCCACATAGACCGTGCCCTCGGGAATCAGGTCGCGCACCAGCACCAGCGACGACGCCACGCCGTTGACCCGGATCGCCGACGGGCCGGGCACGGCTGAGCCGGTCGGCTGCGCATCTTGCGCGCCGATGTTGGAACCCTTCACGGTGAAGTCGATGCGCGTGCTCCCCGGCACGATCACACCGGGGTACGACGCGGACTTGACCAGCGAGATCACCGCCGCGCTGCTGACGGTGATCACGTCGCGGTTGGTGGCCGTCTGCGACTGCAGTACGGTGGTGGCGGTCAGCGCCAGACACGCGGTACCGCCCGAGGCCGCGGGCAACGTGCCCTGCACCAGCAGCGATGCAGTCTCGCCGGGTTTGAGCGACAGCGCGCCGGCGCTGCCCAGCAGCAGCACCGGGTCGCCCGCATCGACCACGCCGTTGTTGTTGGCGTCGCGCACGACGCGCAAGGCGCTCAGGTCGAGCTGATCGGGGCCGCAGCCGCCAGCGTTGTTGGCCCAGGCCAGCGTATAGCCCGACGTCACGTTGCCGACGTTGCTGAGCAGATGGCTCAGCGTGACCTGCGCGTTCGGCGGCCGGGTCACGCTCTGGTCCTGCGTGAGCAGCAGCGCCTCGACAGCCAGTACGGTGGCCTGCACGGCGTTGGAGCTCGCGGTCTCCTGCTGGCTCATCCCGGCCGGCACGTAGGTTGCGGTGGCGACATTGCGGATCGAGACACCGGCGGGCACGGGTGCGGCCGATGCGGGCGCGGGGGCCATCGCAAAGACGAACAGGCACACCGCCATCCCCAGTGCCCATGCGGCGGCCGGGAGGCGTGACCAGAATTGACGGTGGTGGATGACGTGTTGCACGAAAGGGGTTCCGGATCGGTTGCGTCGCCGTGCCAATACGCACGCGCGCCCAGGGCTCTTTCCTGCGCTGCCTGGCCTCGGCAGCCAGGTGCACAGTGCGGTTCGCAGCGCAGGAAAGAGCAGAAGCGACGCCGCCTGGGGGGCGCCCTTCTGAAGGGAGCTCCCACGCCTTCGAGAGGCGTGGGAGACGGGGTCGATCAACCGTTACTGGTTGATCTTTACGGCAAAGATCAACGTCGCCGTGCCGCCCGGCGCCAGGGTGTTGGCCGCGCTGCCGCAGCTCACCGTGGTGGCCGGTGCCGTGCCTGCATAGGCGACGGGTGTTCCGGTCAGGCCAGTCGACGAGCACTGCGTGGCCGCCGCGGGTTGCGTGGCACCCGTGAGGCTGGTGTACGCAGGCACAGCGTCATTGATCTTCAGATTGGAGATCGGTGCAGTGCCCTCGTTGGTCGCCACGATCCGATAGATGACGCACTGGCCCGGCTTCATCGTCAGCAGCGCGGCCGAGAAGTTCGCGGCGATCGCCGTGGGCGTGGCCGCTTCGGTCGCGTCGCAATTGACGTCTGCCGCCTGGGTCTTCACCACGCGCACCTGACCGCTGATGACCGTGCTCACGTCAGTGGCCGAAGGCGTGCCGCACGAACCGACGCCCGTGGGGAACGTCACGGTCACGGTGGCCGTGTCGGTGGTGCCAGCCGTCGCGCCGCCCGGAGCGAATACCTTGACGAGCAGTTTCTGCGAAGTGCCACCGACCAGCGGGCCCGGGATCGTTCCCGTGACCAGCGGATCGCCGCCGTCGATCTGGCCGTCGCCGTTGGCGTCGATGTACACCGCGGTGGTCCATCCTGCCGTCTCGTCTGCCGAGGGCAGCTTGACCGACACGGCGTAGGGGCCGACGCAGCTCTGCGTGCCGGTGGCGGTCAGCGTGTGGGCATATACCACCGACCCGCCGGGCGCGACCTGGCCGCTGTTGTCCGGGGTCAGCGTAGCACCGAGGGTCGATGCGGCAATCACCGTCACCGCGTCAGTCTTGGTGTCGTTGGCGGACAAGGTCGTCGACGTGGGCTTCGTGGAGTCCACCCGGAAGTAGATCTTCTGACCCGCCACCGGGGTTTGGGTCGCAGGCGGCGTGACGCAGACGTCGACCTTGCCTTGCCCCCCCACAGCCACGTCGATCTGCGTGATGGCAGGTGCGGTCGCGCAGGTCTCACCCGCCGCGCCGGCCGTACCGACGGTGACGAACTTGACCGTCCATCCGGCTGGCAGCGTGCCCGGGAAGCTCGGCGTCTGGCTGGCCGACAGGTTGTAGGTGTTGGCCAGCGAGTCACCGTTCTTGACAAACAGGTTGAAGAACGCCGCGCTGCCTGCAGCCACGATCCGGGTCGTCGTCGGGCTCGGGCTCGGGCCCGGGCCCAGGTCACCGCCAGCGACCGTGCCGGTGCCGGTGCCGCCGACGCTGTTGGTCAGGTCGACCAGCGAGCCGATCACGGCGGTCACGATTTCCTTGGTCGCATCCACGACAACCGCCGGATTGCCCGCCGACTTGCCGGTGACCAGCACCTCGAACGGACCCGAACCCCGGGTCGTGGTGGCCGGCACGTTCGCACGCACCACGATATCTACATAGCCACCGGCTGCGATCGGTCCCGTATCGGGGATGCCGTCGCCGGTCGTGTCGAGCAACGGCGTGGCGCCGTCTACGGCCAGCAAGGTGAACGTGGTGCCCGCGGGGAAGGTGCTGCCACTCGTCGCGAGGTTGATGGCGTCGGTCGCGTTGCCGGTGTTGAACACCCGGTTCGGGAACGAGACGCTGCCGCCCGGGACCACCGAGGGCCGAGTGGTTGTGTCCGCGCTACCGTCGGCGGCGCCGGGGTTCACGTCCTTGGCCGTCACGGCGGTGGACACGGTCGGCAGGTTGGTACCGATCGCGAAGCCGTAGCTGGCCAACACGGTAAAGGCCGCGGGGTTCGAAGTCGAAGGCAGCGTGCCCGGCGCCGTCGAGCTGGCGCTGGTTCCTGCATCGATCGGGTTGTATTTCACCGTGTTGGTGGTGGTCGTCACGCCGATGGCCGCCGTGTCGTTGACCAGCACCACGAAGCTGATGGTCTGCGACACATTGACGGGCAGTGCCTGGATCACCGCCGTGATGGTGTTACCCGACGCCTGGTAGTCGATGCCACCCAGATCGGCCGTCGAAGCGTCCGTGAGGGCCGTACCCGCCGTCGGCGAGTTGCTCCACACGGCCGAGCCGGCGACGTAGGTGAAGCCGCTCGGGAGCGTGTCCTGCAGCGCCAGGGCGCCGACCGCGCCGCCGGTGTTGCTCACGTTGATCGTGTAGACCGTGTACTGGCAGGTCGGGGTCGATGTCATGCCGGCCGCCCAGGTCGTCGAGCAGGTTGCCAACGACGAACGCGGACCGCTCGCGGCCACCGTGGGCCAGGCGCCACCGCCCGGAGCCTTCACGGCCGGCACGCCGATCGCCTTGGTGACGTTGAACGCCGCCGAGGTGGTCAGGTTGACGTTGTCGCGGTCGGCCGCCGACGTGCTCGCGTACGAGGTGATCACCGGCGACGTTGCAGCAACGGTCGCGGTCACCGTACCGAAGCTGTACGGCGTCGTCGGCGTGCTGGCCGTCGAGGGGATGGTGTAGGCCACCACGAACTGGAACACGCCGTTGTTGCCGGCGACCGTCTGCCCAGGGACACTGCAGGTGGCGGCAGGGACGGCCGTACACAGCGCCGTGGTGCTGTCAGGCAGGCCGTCGCCATTGGCGTCCGCGAAGAGCTCGACGCGCGAGAACCCGCCCGCTGCGGCGTCGACCTTGATGTCGAACACATCGCTGCCGTTGCCGGTGTTGGTCAGCACGTGAGGCGCATACACCGTGGCGCCGGCTGCGCCGGTCTTGTTGTTTACCACGTTGGTCGTGACCGTGGTGTAGCTGTCCAGATTGAACGAGCCCACCTGCTGAACCGTGGTCTGCACCAGGTTGGAGGTGGCCTGTTGCTGGTTGCCGCCGGCATCGGAGTACGTTGCCGACGCCTGGTTGCCGATGACTGTGTTGGCGGGGGGAGGCGCTGCAAACGCGACCGAGGCTCCAAATACGAGCCCCAGGTAGACGGTTGCCTGTGCCACCCATGAAGCAATCGGCCTGGAGCCGGCTGCGCCTGGGAATGGGTGAGGTTTCACTTGGTTTGTCCTATTGATTTGTGGATGCGTGACGGAACGAGAACGAAAACGAGAACAGTCGACTTGCTATGGAAACCCGACCTGCGAACCCGGGCGTTGCCCGACGCAGATCGAACGAAACACCTTCATGCCCGTCTGATCGAACGAGCATCGGTCAGCGCGTTCACGGCTTTGAGGCGGGCGGTGCCGTGGTGCCGGGAATCACCTGCACAGCGGCCTGCGTCAGCGGTGCCTTGGGCACCACCACTTCGACCTTGGCGCGCGCGCTCACCGCAGTGACACCGCCTGCGGGCAGTTGCCCCAGCGCCCAACGCAGTGCGCGGTACTGGCTGTAGGGCAGCGGCTCCGTCTTGCCGCCGGGCAAGGCGCGCACCAACGGCTCCGCACCGAACACCCCGTCGTCGGCCGCGGCCTTAACCAGCGACGCACCGGGCTTGGCACTTCGCGGCAGGTACTCGAGCCCCTCCGGAATCGGAAGGTCGCCAACCAGTCCGGTCACGGCCTTGGCGGATTTGTTGGTGTAGGTGGCGCGGTACTCAATGACGTCGCCGGGTTTCACGGAGGCAGCGTCCAGCAGTTGCTCTTCACCCTTTTCGTTCTTCGTGACCTTGTGCTGCGTCAGCTCCACGACCACCGCGGCGGCAGCCGCAGGCCGCACCACGACGGATGCCTTGGTCCCTGCGGGTTGCGCGACGGCCGACATCCAGGCCCCGCAAAACAGGCTCAGGACCACTGCACCACGGACATGCCATCGGGTGGCATTTTTTTCCCCCTGTCGGGGAAGGTGCGCACGCTGCGGTGCAGAAGAAATCGAACTCATGAAGTACCTCTGAATGAAAGAAGGGCCAAGTGAAGACATGGACCGGCATGAACGCGTTGCGCTACGCGAGGCATCCCCAAGCCTGCAAGCGACCCTTTCGTTGGTTTCCATGCATGTCCCATGGAAACCGGTCGCGACTTTAGAAAGAAAAGATCTACAAAAACTGTTTGCTAACATTGCTTAATATTCGGGTAACCTAAAGTGTGAGAAATTCGATCTACGTGTTTCACCGGTGATAGAACTTGGATAGGAGGGAGGTATCTGCTCCATCCGATGGCGGCACGGGCATGGCGGCTGCGGACTTTGAACAGCTTTGCTTCGGGCAGGCGCAAGCCCGCGACGGGAATGGCCGTATCGCGTGACTCAAGAATGGAAAATGCCCACCCAGGAGGTTGGGGGCGACTTGTCAGCGCCCTGCCAATCTCCCCGTCATCAATCGGGTATGGAAGTGATGGCTCTGCGCCTCCAGAGGCGTCATCAACGCCTCAGGGTGTGAGGTCCCCTGGACCGATCGCACCCGATCCCGATATCCGAGGCATCCGAGAAGGCGGCAGATGCCCGATGGAATGCATCGCGCTTCAACGGTGCCCGAAGAAGGCTATGGCTCACCCTCGTAGGAATCTCCGTCGCGTGTCTCCCTGACACCAAACGGCGAACGATCATCGGAGATGAGCGCTCCCTTTGCTCCGTCGGCATAGAAGTTAAGGCGATAGCCTATGTTTCTGACGCTTTGAAGCTCACAGCCGTTGGGTTCGCCAATTTCCAACTTTCTTCTTAGACGCGCGATGTGAACGTCGAGTGTTCTCGTATCCGTTTCATCCGTACGCGCGCGCGTCCACACCGCATCGAAAAGCGCTTTGCGAGAATGCACCAACCCGGGATTCCGGAAGAGATGCAGTGCCAGGTCGAACTCGATTGGCTGGAGCCTGATCTGTCGGTCGTTGAAGCTCACGACGCGTCCAAGGGCCTGAAAGTGATAGGCCCCGCAACGAAATTCACCGTATAGCTCGGCTGATGTGCTGAGGCCCTTGAATGCCATTACCCGGGCCTCAAGCTCGACCGGCTTGCAAGGCATCACGATGAAGTCCTCGGTCGCTCCCTTGATCAATGAAGAGACGGCGCCCAGTTGTACTTCTCGAACCATCAGCAATAGCGGCGCCTTCGGCCCCAGGACACTCCTGAGCATCTTCGCGCCGGAAAGCAATCGACTTTCAGGCCCGTCGAATCCCGCCAGGAAGAGATCGAAGCGAGATCCGTGCATCAGCGCCGTCATCAGGTCTTCGCTGCAATCGAACTGGAACGCCTTGTAGCCGAGCGAACTGACGGTATCACTCGCGCTTTCTCGATTTTGCTTCTCCACGTCGAGAACGGCTGCCGATCTTTGGGGTTCGCCGGCATCGACGCGTCGCGATAAAAATGACAAAACGTTCGACCCCTCTAGCGCAAGGCGCGCTGCATGGAGATCATTTCCGGAAGAAGTCATGGTTATCAATTTCAGCCATCCGCAGCAGGATCGAAGGCTCATTCATCGGAGTCGGACCACCTCTCCCAGGAAACGCGCGGGCCTGCCCGCCCGGCGCACAGCGATTCCCTCCGCCCGCCTCCAGACGAGCACACCCAGAGTCGATTCCACGGGGGAGCCGGCTGGCATGGCCGGCGCGCTGCGAGCGAGGCTCTTGCATGGCCTTGGTATGTCTCGCTCCCCTTTGCATGTCGAGCTCGGCAGACTGTTCGATGTCCCCATCTTTCAGTTTCTTACCGAGGCTTCAATTGTCTTTCACTGAATCTTTCACGACAAATAAGAATTCGTCCGAAGACATCAGTACACGCTATACGTGAAGCGAAGCGCTGGCCTCGAAGGTGTCGCCTGCCCCATCGATCGTCCAGACGGAAAATCCGCATCTCGCCTGTGCGTCATGCGCACCGAACCACCAGGCCCCCGTCATGACACGGATCCCCTTGGCGCTGCTAAGGATGCTGGTTCACGTAGCGGTAGAGGAACTCCTTGAGATCGAGTGCCGCGTCGCTCATCTCTGCGTCCGAGGGGCTCAGCACGCCCAGTGGCTTGAAGGGTGGAATGTCGATGACGTCGAGTTGGGACAGTTGGCCCAGCTCGATCAGTTGTCGAAAGACGCTGTACGGCGCCAGTACCAGCAAAGGCTCGCTCTGCAACTGGGCAAGCACCAGCGGCGTGGACATCGCGTCGAGCTTGCGGTACTTCGGGCTCAGGCCGTGATGCTCCATCAGCTGGTCGAACATGCGGCGCGCATGGGTCGCAGGATGCAGCAGCAACCATGTCTCGTCGAACAGGTCAGCAAAACCCAAGGAACGTTTCTCGACCAGTGGGTGCTGCGGCCCGACCACGACGACGAGTCGGTCGGGCATGAGCTCCGAGAAACCCCACCCTTCAGGCTCCACCGCGGGCTCGCGGCACAGCATCATGTCGATCTCCTGCTTGAGAAGCAGTGAAGCGATGCGCGGCACGTTGGCCTCCTGAACTTCGATCATCACCTCAGGCCTGGCGCGCGCGAAGGGGGGCAGGGCCCGCACCAGCAGGCCGCAGATTGCGCCGTGGATGGCGCCGATGCGTACGACGCTGTTCGCACTCACGTGTCGGAACGCCACGAACTCCGTGCCTCTTTCGAGCGATGCCAGGGCACGGCGCACGAAAGGCAGCAACTCCTTCGCAATACCCGTCATCCACATGCCGCGCGCATGGCGCTGGAACAGCACGCATTCGAGCAACTGCTCGAGATCGGCGATGAGACTGGTCACCGCCGGTTGAGACAGCCCGATGGCATCGGCCGCGCGCTTGACGCTGCCCAGTTCGGCGACGGAAACGTAGGCCTGCAGATGGCGGATGCGAGCACCAGACGTGAGGCGCCCGAAGAGGATTTCTGATGATGGCGTCATGGTGGGTTGAACGTGCAGTGATCCAGGCATCGGGATCACCTCCACGCAGCCGAACAGCATGCGTGAGACGCAGCGCTTGCAGATGGAGAGTCCTGGCCTGCGAGCTATCTCCGCAATTCTTCTCCAAAAGGCCCGGTCGTTCAGATGCGCATCACACAAACGTCAACAAAGTGACAACTTCCTCACTTTCTCAGGACGCAATGTGGCGATGTCATCTTGATTTTCATGTGAACAAACATTAACGCTGACCGACGAAGTTGAACGATTCGGCTACAACAATTCGAAGCTGTCGACATCCGGCGTGCGTCGTTACCCACCCTCGCGCCAGTGCCTTGCAGACTCTGTGAGCAAGTCCACCAACCGCATCGGAATCTCGTTCGCGGTTCGTCTTCCCTCCTGCAAAATTTAATACGAAAGAAAACGCAACAAGAGCTATCTCGCAACCCATCCAAGCCCGAGACGAATGCATGTTTGAAATCATTCAAGGTGGAAAGTCGCACAGCGAAGTCGGAGCACCGCCTCTGCCGGACTGGCATGCCAAGCTGCGGCAGCTGCAACGCATCGATTGGCGACGCAGGCAGCGCATGTTCAGCTCTGTAGGCCCTCGCACGAGCAAGGCAGCGCTTGTCTCGGTCGCGGCATTCCTCGGTGTGCTGGCTGTTTCTCGTTCCCTGGAGTGGCTCGGGTGGGTGCCCGTGGCGACCGCATTCGACATGCGCTTGTCCGGCCTGATCTCCGTCGCAGGCGGTGCCATCGCCTATGTGCTGGTGCAGCTGTGGAGCGTGGCACCGAAGACCTGGAGCGCACTGCTCGATGTGGACCTGGCCGCGTACGAGCCGGTGGATCGCCAGGCCTACCGGAACCTGCAGGAGCGCACGCGCACCAGCGGCTACTTCGAACACGCCGCCATCGCTGCATGGCTGCGCGACGAACGGGACGCCGTCGAGATGGCCGCCGGTTGGCGCAAGCCCCGCAACAGCGCATTCCTGAACAAGAAGGTGTGAGGCGCACGCCTTATTTCACGATCGCCCCCCATGCAACTGCCCTACTTCGCTTGCCTGTGCAACATCAAGCACCTGGCACTTGCATCCAGGCAAGGATGGATACGGCTGCTGCCCCGTGTGGGTCTGTACCGCTGCGCGAACTGCGGCAAGTCGCAGTTGTTCCTGCTACAAGCCGTCGATCAAGCGCTCGCGATGAACACCGACCTTCCCAGACACCCCAGACACTGACCCCGCAAGGAGACCAAGGACATGGCGCGCTGGAGCTCGTCGATCGACGACATTCTGAAGATCAGGCTCGTTGCCAGGCAAATTCCCCTGGATGGCATCGCGCGCATCGTGCTGCTGGACGACACGGCCATCGAGGGCGTGATCCGCGAAGTGAACGTGGGCAACAGCGGTGGCCACGGTGGATGGCAGTACTACGGCGAATGTCAGATCGAAACCAGGAAGAAGCACCTGCGCACGGTCGACTACCTTGATGTGCGGTCCGCTTCCAGCATCTGGAGCCGGGAAACGGCGGCGGAGTACGAACGGCTGGGGCTGCTCGTCAACGTGCAGCGGATCTGAAAGGACGTCGTCCGCACGCGACCTTGCCTTCTATCGACAGAAGTCGGGGTTCAGTTCCAACGTCCAACGCAGCATCGCGTCGAACAGCATCCGATTCTGATCGCCCTTGCGCGCCGACAGATCGAACTGCTCGGCGGCGTGCGTGGCGATGTCGTTGCTGGGCTGGATCAACGCAGCGCCCGTGGCCTGTGCCGCGAACTGGACTTCGCAGGCGCGCTGCAGCAGGTAGTGATCTGCAAACGCATCAGCAATGGAAGCTCCGCATACCAGCAGGCCGTGGTTGCGCAAAATCATGACGTTGCTGCGACCCAGATCGGCGGCGAGGCGCTGTGACTGTTCGCGCTCCAGCGTGATGCCTTCGAAGTCGTGGTACGCGAGGCGTCCCGTGTAGAACACCGAGGTGAAGCTCAGCGGCAGCAAACCGTCGCGCTGACAGGACACCACTTGACCGGCCGTGGTGTGCGTGTGCACGGCAAAGCCCGCAGGGTTCGTCGAATAGGGACTGGGCACGACCTTGTGGCCGTGCAGGTCTATCTTCAGCAGATTGCTGGCCGTCACCTCGCGGTACATCAAGCCGAAAGGATTGATGAGGAACCGCTCTGTGCCGGGCACGCGCGCGGTGATGTGGTTGTAGATGAGCTCATGCCATCCGAGCTGCGCGAAGAGCCGGTAGGTGCCCGCGAGTTCGCATGCAGTCGCGGTGGTCGGGATCGCCACCGCAGAAGGCGGTTTCGCAGGTATCGCAAATGCCTTCATGGCACGAGAAAGGCACCTCGTGCCCGTGGTGCTCGAGCCCCCTCAAGATGCTTCGTGTGTCGGGCACGAACAGGCTCTGGCCGCTGCGTGCAAGGTCGATCCAGAAGCCCGCGCTTGCGGGCACGTCCGCCGCGGTCTCCTGGGTCTTCGAAGGCGCCGAGAACCATTCGAAATGCCAGGCTTGGGCCGGCAGACCGGCGCCGTACGCCTGAATGGCCTGCATCAGAGGCACCGGCCCGCAGCAACGCACCTGGGCGTGCCGCGCCAGCCCCGCCATGCATTGGCGAGGTCGAACACGCCCGCGCGCCGCTGCTCGAGCGGCAGTACGACGTGGTGTTTTCGGCCATCGAGCACAGCTTCGCGTCGTCGACCGTGGTCACGCGGCGGGTCTGCTCGCTCGAGCGCGGCATCTTCGCCTCGCCCGCGTTGATGGCCGAGTATCCCGAACTCTCGACGCCCAATGACCTGCATGCGTTTGCGCTGCTGGCAGGCAGCGAAGACGCGCACGGGGACTTCAAGGGACCCGGCGGCGGCGTGGAGATCGAGGTGCGTAATCCCCGCATGCGCAGCGGCAACGCAGGCATCCGGCTCGAAGCGGTCAAGGCCGGACTGGGCGTGATCCGGGTGACGGCCACCTTCTGCGAGGCGGCGCTGGCACAGGGGAAATTGGTCAGGCTCCTGCCTGAATGGGAATGCACGCCCCTGCGCATCTATGCACTGCCTCCAGAGCCATGCCTGGTGCCGTCGAAGGTGCGGGTCATCCTGGACGAGCTGGAGCTGCAGGGCCGTGGGGGAACGCGCTCGTCAGACAGCGCGCGCAATGCGCGCTGTCTGAGCGTCAGGAATGCCTCAGAACCGCAGCTTGACGCCCACGGAGCCCTGGGCCGACGACTTCACCCGCAAGGCGCCGCCGCCCGCGTGAAAGAGCTTGCCGACTTCACCGTACACGCTGGTCGTCGGTGTCAACGTCAAGGTGAAGCCGCCCGCCACTTCCACCGACGAGGAACCGATGCCGTTCGCGAAAGACGTCGTTCCGGCCGGGCCGACGAAACGCGTCGTGTCGGTGCCCCTGAAGCCATGCCACAGGTTCAACCGCGCGTAGGGCTGCAGCCGTCCGGCGCGCGTCATGACGTCGCCGGTGAGCCGCACGCCCAGGCGGCCGATCACCGCGCCGGCTGTCTGCTGTTCGACTCGTGCGCCGCCGATGCCCACGTCGCCCATGCTCAGGCGGTTGTAGATCAGCTGCGCCTGTGGCTCAACGCCCCAGCTGTCGCCCAGCGCGAAGCGCTGTCCGATCTCGGCGGAGGCCGTGACGCTGTGCCCGTCAGCCCCGGTGCCTGCGCCCATCGCGGTCGTCATGCCCGACACGTCATGCATGCCGTACTGCAGGACGAAGTCGGCATAGCGGCCGTCCTTCGCATAGGTGGCGTAGCCGCCCAGGTACAGCGCCTGCGCATCCAGGCGGCCTGCCTGGGCGCCCGACAGGTTCAACCCGTAGATGCCGTTCACGCGTCCGTCGCTATGCAGCTGGCCCACGTACAGGCCGGCATTCCAGGCGTCGTTGGCGAAGAGGTCCACGCCCGTCTGGAACCCGCCCATGCTCACGCGGCTGCTGCTGGCGACCGGACCGCCCTGGGCGATCGAGGTGTTGCTGCCGATGGCGCGGCCCCAGCCGCGGCGATCGGCACCGCCCCAGCCCGACGCGGCCTGGCCGCCGGACGCGGACGCTTCGGCCTTGATCGGTGTGCTCTCGTCGCCCATCCGGCGATGCAGGTTGGACAGCATGGCCAGGTCGCCCTGGCGCAGCATGTTCGGCAGCGCGGAGTAGAGCGGGACATCGGCGCGGTAGGTCGGCACGGTGACGGTCGGTGTGCCCGTCGGCGAGGTGGGTGACGTGGGGGTGCCCGGTGTGGTGGGCGTGGTCGGCGTGCCGCCACCGGGCACCGTCGTCGTCGAGCGCAGGTACCAGTTCTCGCCGGCGCCGTTGACATCGGCCGCATGCAGGCGGTACTCGTAGGCGCCCGCGTCGACGTGGCCGCCCGCGAGCGAGAACGCATCGCGCGTGGTTTGCGCGGTGGTGGTCGCACCGTTCTGCGCGGTGATCACGTTGATGCCGTTGCCGGTGGTCAGCGCACCCAGGCCGCCGATGTTGGTGACCTGCACCGTGGTCCTTCCCGTGGCCACGGCGCCCGGTCCGTTGAGAACCAAGCGGTCGCTCACGCTGCCGCTGTCGCCCAGCGTGGTGCCGAGCTTGAGCAGGCCACCGGTGCCGATGTAGTTGCCGTTGACGGTGAGCGTCGAGCCGGGCTTGGTGCCGACGAGCGAGACCGTGCCGCTGTTGGACAGCGAGGCCACGGTCTGGTTGAAGCCGGCGGTGTCCAGCGTCGCACCCGCGGCCACCGCGTGGGCCGAGCCGGAGCTGAAGACGCCCGTCGCGCCGGCCTTGAACGTGCCCTGTTCCACCTGCGTGCCACCGGTGTAGGTGTTGGGGCCGGTCACGATCAGCGTGCCGCTGCCGTTCTTGGTCAGCGTGCCGCCGCCCGTGATGGCGCCCGACAGCGTTTCGGTGAAGCTGCCCGTGTCCACGATGGGGTCGGCGATGCCGGTCAGCAGGATCTGGTTGGCGACTTTCAACCCGTCGGCCAGGAAGCCGAGGGTCGTGCCCTCGTTCATGGCGAGTTGGCCGCTGCCGAGTGCCCCGTTGCTGCCGACGTCGATGCGCCCCTTCACGAGCGACGTGCCGCCGCTGTAGGCGTTGTCGCCCGTCAGCCGCGTGGTGCCCGAGCCGATCTGCGCCAGAGAGCCGGTGCCGGTGATGCCGCCGTTCAAGGTCACGACGCCGCTCTGGTTGATGGCAAGCACGCCGTTGTCGACGATGGCACCGCCGCCGGTGAGTGCACCCGTGGTGCCGCCGTTGCCGAGCTGCAGCGTGCCGCCGGGGTCGATCGTCGTGGTGCCGGTGTAGCTGTTCGTGCCGGTGAACACCGTGGTGCCGGTGGCGGCGCGCGTGAACGTGCCGGTGCCGCTGATCGATCCGCCGTAGGTCTGCGTGTCGAGGTTGTCGAAGACCACCGCGCCGTTGTTGGCGATGTGGTGGTTGCCGACATTGCCGGCGGTGGCACCGCTGCCGCCCACGCGCAGCGTGCTATTGCCGCCCACCTGGAGTTGTGAGCCGCTGCCGGTCAGCACCAGCGGATCGATGACGCGGACATCGGCGCCGTTGGTCACGGCCAGCTGGTTCCAGCCGGTGCCGATGTTGGTGCCGCGCGCCACGTCGTCCGCAGCCAGCGAGCCGACGCTGCGCGTTACGTCGTTGAGCTCCAGCAGGCCGCCCGCACCGGTGCCGTTGGTGATGTGTGCGGTGTCGGCCAGCGACACGCCCTGCACCAGCACCTTGTTGCCGACGCCGTTGCCGGCTTCGATGGCGCCGGCCAACGTGCCGCCGGTGAGGTTCACGGTATCGGTTCCGTTGCCGGTTCGCACGACACCGGTGACAGCGCCGCCGCGCAGGGTGTAGGTATCGCTGCCGGCATTGCCGGCTATGGCGACGGCGCTCGTGCTGGCGGCCTTGATGGTGCCGGTGTTGTCGAACACCACCCCGCCGCTGCCGCCGAGATCGACCACCGGCGATGTTGTGCTGGCCGACACCAGCGCGCCGGCGTTCGAGACCGACGGCGAGTTCTTCGCAGCGAGCGCCGGACCGCCCGTGGTGCTGTTGACCGTCACGTTCGCGCCATTGACGACCGTGCCCGTGGTGTTGGCCACGATGCCCGAGCCTGTGCCGCTTGCCACGGTGACCGCGTAGCCACTGCCCAGTGCGAGGTTGCCCGTGGTGGTGGTGCCGTCGGCGTTCTGGAATGCAAAGCCCGTGCCGCTGCCGGCCACGTTGAGCTGCACGCCCGTGGACGCCGGGTCGAGGCTGGTCGCGGTGCGGATGCCCGGGCCGTTGCCTGCGTTGACGACGACGTTGGTCAGGCGGATCGCGCCGGTCTCGGCCTTGTTCTCGATGCCCGAGCCCGTGCCGGTGGCATGGATGACCGCGTTCTTCGCGCTCAGGCTGGTGGCGCCCGCGTCCACGAGGATGCCGGCGGCCGTACCGCCCGCGCGGATCTGGCCGGCGCCCGAGAGGGCGAGCGAAGCGCCGTTGCCGGCCAGATGCACGGCCGCCGTGCCGTCGCCAGCCTCGATGGTGCCGGTGTTGGTCAGGGTCGCGCTGGCGCCCGTCACCAGTGCGCCGGTGCCGTTGCTCACCTGCACCAAGGCGCGGTTGTCGACCGTGCCCTGCGTGCCGACCACGACGCCGGTGGAGCCCGCGCCGGTCAGCTGCACGTTGCCGTTGTTGACGAGCGTGCCGAGGTTCTGTGCCACGAAGCCCGTCACGGCGCCCGTACTCGACGCGATCAGCGCATGGTTCGTCAGGGTCGTCGCCACCGGCGCGCCATTGTTGGCGTTGGCCAGGTCGTGGGCCTGCCCGTCCACGACGCCTGCGGTGGCGCCGGCGGCGTTCAGGTGAATCGTCGTCGCAGCATCGATGGTGCCCGCCGCGCCGCCTTCGTTCACGATGGCGATACCGTTCGCGCCGTTGACGTTGTAGACCGAGTTGCCCGTCGACAGCGTGGTGCCCGCATCGGTCGCGACCACGCCGCGCGCGCCCGCGCCGTTCACATTGATGGTCAGCGTGCCCGCCGTCGAAGAACCGGTGTAGGCCGCACCGCCCGCCACGCGGAACATGGTCGAGCGGTCGGTGGCCACGTCGAGGCTCTGCGCACTCACGTTGATGCGCGAGCCGGGTCCGTACGAGAAGAAGCCGATCTGGTCGGTGCCGTTCGAGAACACGGGCACGGCGTTGGCCGAGACATCGACGACCGACGTGCCGCGCGCATGTACGCCGATGGCACCGGTGCCGGTGAGCTGGATCTGTCCGTCGACCTTGGCGGTGGCCGTGTGGCCGTTCAGGCCTTCGGCCCAGATGCCGATGTTGCGCGTGCCCGTGGCCACGTTGGCGCCGCCGGCCACGCTGATGGTGCCGGTGCTGCTGTGGCTGATGGTGGCGTCGGCGGTGGCGGCCATGGCCTGCATGGCGATGCCGTTGACGCCGTTCAGCGAGATCACGCCGTCGTTGCGCACGGTGGCTCCGCCACTGCTGCTGGCCTGCATGCCGATGTTCATCAGCGGGCTGGCGGCGTTGGCGGCGCCGTTGACCGCGATGATCCCGGTCGCATCGTTGACCAGTTCCAGGCCGGCCGTGCCGTCGCGCGCCGTCAGGGCCACGGCGTTGCCGATGCCGGTGCCGATGGTGATCGTGCCTTCGTTGTGCACCTTCGCCGAACCGGCAGCTTCCACGCCGCGGATCGCCACCAGGTTGCTCTGCACGTCGGTTGCGCCCTGCCCCGCCGCGTACTGGCCCGTGCGGCCGATGTACATCGTTCCCTTGTTGGTGAATGTGGCGCTGTCGACGGCCTGCACGCCGTAGGTGTCGCCCGGGTTGCCCGTTTCGTTGACGCCGATGTTGATCACGCCCTGCGCCTGGTTGACGGCACTGGAACTGCCAGCAGCGCGCAGGCCGATGTTGACGCGGGCAAAGTCGGTGCGGTTCGTCACCGCGTTGGCGACGTTGACGAAGCCCTCGTTGCTGAACGTGGCCTGGTCGTTCAGTAGCACGCCGAACGACCCCACGCGATCGCCCTTGCCGCTGTTGATGCCCGTGGTGCTGTTGGGGGTGTAGGTGTCGGGGTCGTAACCGACCGACAGCGAGCCGGTGTTTCTGATCGACGAGTTTTGCGACGCAACGATGTCCGGGTGGTTGCTGCCGGTGGTCTGCGACGACAGGTGGCCCGCGTTGTTGAGCGTGGCGCCATTCACGAGGTTGGCGGTCGAGCCGCCGCTCCACCAGCTGGCGTTGTGGATGTGGCTGTCCTTGTCGATGTTGACCGTACCGCCGTCGGACTCGATGAGGTTCACGCGGCCCAGCGGCATCCAGGTCTTCATGCCGGGCGTCTGCGCGGGCGCGGCCTGGTACTGCACCTGGAACGACTGCGTCGAGTAGCTGCTCGTCAACCGGCTCGCATAGTCGGCGGGCGACAGCAGCCCGGCCTGCACCTGGCCGATGAGGTAGTTGTTGTAGCGGCGGTAGCTGTCCAGGTCGGTCACGTTGCCGCCGGCCACGGTTTCCTGCTGGCCAGTGAGTGGGTTGGTCCACGTGCCGCCGGCAAAGCTCACACCGCGGTCGAACTGCTGCGTGAGCTTCGAGACCGACGCGATGCCCGTGGCGGGATCGACGTTGCTCGGCGGCGGGGCGAGGTCGCCGCTGCCGAGGTCGAAGCGCGTGTTGGTCTTGTAGTTCAGCGTGCTGCCGCTCTCGACCTTGAACACGCTCGTCTGCTTGGACAGCATCGAGAGCTTGTTGGCCGCGCTGGCATTGGGTAGCGCCGCCGGGTCGCCGATCGTGACGTCGAGCGTCGAGCCGTTGGCCACAGTGGCGATCCGGCCGTCGACATAGACGTCCATGTCGCCGGGGCCCCACAGCTTGCCCACGGTGTTGCCGCTGGGTGCCAATTGCGAGTAGTTGTAGACCTGCAGCTTGCCCGAGTCATAGACCGTGGCCGTCTTCGAGGCGCCGGTGATCGGGTCGCGGTAGCTGATGTTGAGCGACGGGTCGTCGTTGTAGACCAGCTGGCGCCCGGCCACCGTGCCGTTCGTCATGAGGTTTGCGGCCTCGATGGCGCCCAGCGTCGGGTATGAGTAGTTGGTGCCGCCGGGCTGCACGCTGGCATAGCTGCCGGCAAGCGTGTGAGCGGCCCCGTCGGAATAGGCCCGCTGGCCGGTCTGGTTGCTGTTGACTGCGGGGGTATAGGTGCCCAGCACGTCTTGCGCGTGGGCCAGTCCTGCAGTGCCGGCGAAGAGACCGGCCGTCACGAGCAGCGGCGAAAGCCGCGCCGTGCGGCTCGACTTCGCCTTGCCGCGCGTGAGTTCGGACGCGGCGACCCAGGTCCCCGTCACGTCATTCCAGATGCTCTTGTATATCTTGTTCAATTCTTACTCCCTGAAAGTGCACATGGAATAGATATGTCTTCATAACTATCTATCCGTGCCGACTTTCGCACCGCTTTGGTGTCTTCCGAAGGGAGTAATGCGCACTTTCAGTGCCATGGCCCGATGGGCCGCTCACTAGTTCACGCTATCTCTCAAACTTTTATATCCATTTGTTAACAATTCGGGAATGAACGCTTCATCGCACCACACACCTTGAACTGGATTGACGAAGCAGACGCAGCGACGGGAGCGGCCGCGCAGGCTGGGCGCACGGTCTTGTTCCACGGAGGACGTGTCCTCATGGGCCGAGGCGGAATACGCCAATGAGCCGGAAGATCGGATGCGCGAAGTGCTTCACAACGAGGTGAGCACGCGGTCCTTTTTTCGCTGATCGACGATGTGTTGAAGTGCGGCCTCGAGCGTCGGCCAGCTGGCAAAAAGGTAGACCTTCTCACCTCGATCGAAGTGGCCACCGAACTCCGCCAGCACGGAGGAGTGCGCGGACATGCTGCCCAGCAGGGCGGGCTTCATGCGACCGAAGGTCGAGGAAAATTCGCCCACGCTGCAGCCGAGCTGCATCGCAAGGGACTGCACCCTGTCGGTGCCACTGGGACGGGCTAACAACATTCGAAACAAGTTACTCGCACTTGCGAATATCCTCCGCCCCCACCCACGAATCACTGCGCACTCCTGTGATTTTCTGCCGACTTTTCCGATCACGTGAATCATCATCTGTCGAGACATTCGCGCAGTGTCTCGAGGGGCGTGGGCGGCGATTGGCCGAGTGGCTTCAGCATGTCGTCGCGATCAGTTGCCTGAGCAAGTCGATGTCGTCCGTTTTCCCGCTTCCTGCGTTTTGGGCGTCTTTGTGCCCACAACGGAGGCCGGAATTGCCCCATACAAAGCCCACGAAGAGTTTTCAGCAGATCAAGACGCATTTCGGACGAACGTTTCATCGAGGTGATCGCGTTGCCTGCGCGGGCCGGTTCGGCACCATCGTGGGCGCGACTTACCCCCACGTTCGAGTGAGGTTCGACGGGCGCTCGATTGCCGTTCCGTGCGACCCCCGCGAACTCCAAGTCGAGAGGTCAACCACACAGCGAAGCGGATGAGCCCAGCGGGGTCCGTGCTAGCGCTCAGCGCGCCGGCAATTCGCCCCAGGCCCATCGGGTCCTGATCGCGCCGCTGCGACGCGACCGCCCCTCTCTTGTCTCCGGCGCCCTGGGGTGCCCCGCCAGGAATGCGGCCACGATGGACGCCGCGGCACGCGCCGATGCAAGAACCTGGCTCATCTCGACTTCCAACGGCATTGTTTGACCGCTGGTTCCGCAAATGCGACGAAACTCAATCAGGACTTCAGCCGCGAGATCCTTGTCCGCGCGCGGCTTTCCATTTGCGTCCATGACCCACCGATCGACCCGCCCGGAGGGCAAGGAGCGGAACACCCCGATGACGGACAGGCGTCGATGGATCATTCCATCGAGGGGGATCGGCAAGATGAAGTCATACGAAAACACGTGCGCTTGAAGCGACGAAACATCTGCCATATCCATGTCAACCTCAGAGCCTTGCTCGATATAAAAGAACTGAGCTAAAAGTATCGACACGGAATCGCTTGGCACCGCGTGGTCGGCGGGAAAAGGTAGGCACAAAGGGTTCGGGAATGTGAGTTTTCCCCGCCGTGTCCAAGGTTTGTGCAAAGTGTGTGAGTCGCAGGACGGCCAGCGGGCTTACAACACGCATGCTGCCGCGCAAGTGGTGGCACCTCCCTCCTTGGCCCGCTTCGGCGGGTTCTTTTTTTCCCGAAGAGCGCCCATCACCCGATACAGACCCTCCGTCCGGGCGTCGCACAAAGCCCGTAGCTCGCTGTCAGGGATGCTGCTTCGCGTAGCCAAAGAGAAAGCCCTTGAAATCGAGAGCCGCCTTGCTCATCTCTTCGTCCTTGGGGCTCAAGACGCCCACTGGCTGAAACGGGGGCATGTCAACCACGTCGAGCACCGCCAACTGACCCAATTCGACCAGTTGGCGAAAGAGACTGTACGGCGCCAGACCCAGCACCCGCTCACTGCGAAGCTGTGCCATCGCGACGGAGGGGGAGAAAGTGATGACATTGCGGTACTTGGGGCTGATGCCGTGATGATTCATGAGCATGTCGAACACCGTGCGAGCCGGAATGGCAGAGGGCATTGGCAGCCACACTTCATCAGACAGGTCTGCGAAGCCCAATGATCGCCTGGTCAACAGCGGATGCTGCGGCCCGACCACCACGACGAGCCGATCCGGCATCAGCTCGGCGAACTCCCATCCTTCAGGTCGTGCCGCGGGTTCGCGGCAAAGCATCATGTCGATTTCCTTCTTGAGAATCACCGAGGCAATTCTCGGCATGACGGCCTCCTGCACTTCGACCATCACGTCGGGCCTCGCGTTCATGAATGGGGGCAATGCGCGTGCCAGCAGGCCATTGAGCGCAGCCTCGATACCACCGACACGCACGATGCTGCTTTCGCTTGTGCGTCGGAACGTCACGAAGTCCGTCCCTCTTTCCAGCGATGCCAGCGCACGCTGCACAAAAGGCAGCAATTCCTGCGCAATTTCCGTCATCTGCATGCCGCGCGCGTGGCGCAGGAACAGCGCGCATTCGAGCAGCTGTTCAAGATCGGCGATGAGACTGGTGACCGCAGGTTGAGATGCCCCGATGGCCTCCCCGGCGCGCTTGGCGCTGCCCAGTTCGGCGACGGCGGCAAAGGCCTGCAAGTGCCGAACGCGTCCACCAGACACAAGTCGCCCGTAGAGGACTGCTGCTGACGGCGTCATGGCTGGGATTTCCTCCTCGGCAAAGAGGGTGCAGAGCGCACCGCACAAGAAAAATGTACCGAGCGCTTGCCTTCGTTCGCATGCAAGAACATCGTGCCCATCTGCGGCGCGATCTTTGCGCCAGCGTGGCGCATCACGTCGCCTTCGGGCGGCTCGACCTTGATCACCTGCGCACCATAGTCCGCGAGAATATGGGTGCATACGGGACCCATGATGACGGAGGTCAGGTCCAGCACGCGGATGCCTGCGAGCGCCTGGGTCGATTGCATGGTCATTCCGCCTGAATGCCCGCCCTGGCGGAGCGAGTTACCCAGATGTCGCGTTGAGCCAGTGCGAATTCAGCCTGCTGCTGTGGCGTGTTGGGGCTAGCGACCATGCCCAGACGCGCCAGCTTGGCGGAAACTTCCGGTTTCGACAGAGCCGAGGCGAGTTTCTTGTTCCATAGCGCCACGATCGGCTCCGGGGTGCCGGCTGGGGCGGCCAGTCCCACCCAGACCACCAGGTCGAAGCCGGGACAGCCGGCTTGCGCCATCGTGGGGACCTCAGGCAGGTCTTTCGCACGCTGCAGGCTCGTGATCGCCAGACCTCGCAGATGTCCCGCTCGCAAGAAGCTGGTCACCACGGAGGCATCGGCCAGCACGCAGTCGACCTGGCCGCCCAGCAAGTCCGTGATTGCCGGCGGCTGGCTCTTGTAGGGGATGGCATCGGAAGGGGCGTTGGCAACACTGCTGAAGGTCGCGCCGGCAATCTGGGCCGAGCCGCTGCCGTACGCGTAGCGCAACGGGCTCTGGCGGGCTTGGGCTGCAAGCTCCTGGGCTGTCCTGAACGGGGCATCCGGGCGCGCCACCAGGACCATCGGGATGGTCGCGATGCGTCCGATATGGACGAAGTCCTTGAGCGGGTCGTAGCCGGGTTGCTTGAAGAGTGCCCCGATGCCCGAATGGGTGGAACTGCTGGTCAGCACCAGCGTGTAACCGTCGGGCGCGGCTTTGGCGACGCTGCCCGTGCCGATGATGCCGTTGGCGCCTTGCTTGTTGTCGACGATGACAACACCCATCCTGGCGCGTACCTCCTCGGCAACGATGCGCGCGACCGTGTCGGACGCACTGCCCGCGCCGAAGGGAACGACGAGCCGAACGGGCTTGCCGGGATAGTCGCCTGCACCTTGCGCCAGCGCAATCTGCCCAACGAATGCGGCCGCCAGCAGCAGGCCCTTGATCAACTTCATCTGCTTGTCTCCAGAATCGAGAAGCGATGCTAGATAGGGCGGGAGAAGCTGACGGGCGAATAATTCGTATGACTCTATCGCTATTTGGAATGAGTGAAATGGCCGGCGGTTCGGAGCGAACTGCTGCGCCATGGTGTGCAGCCCTCAGGCCGCGTTTGGCCATTGGCGTTCGAAGGTCTCGCATCTCGACCGAGGAGCGCGCAGTCGGGCGATCAAGGGTCGAGCCATGCCGGTCAACGATGGGAATCCAGGTATCCGGGCGCCCTTGCCGTCGATGACCAACTCACAGCGGATCAAAACGGCCTGCGGGTGTTGCCGCGCAGTGGGAGCGTCCTCTCTGCTGTACTCCGATTGTGTGCATCCGAGGCGCGAAGGATCGATCTTCGCGCGTGCCGCACGCGTCATTCGGCCGTGATGTTCGCTGCCTTGATGATCTGGGCCCACTTGCGCGTCTCGCTGGCGATGAAGGTACTGAAATCGGCGGCGCTGCCGCCGCGCAGCTGCAGTCCCGCCGCCTCGGCCTTGCGACGAACGTCCGCATCGGACACCGCCGCGTTGATCTCCGCATTCAGCCGCTCAATGATGCTGGCGGGCGTTGCGGCGGGCGCGAGCATGCCGTACCAGCCATAGCCCACGACGGAAGGCAGCCCCTGTTCCCGCAGGGTCGGTGCGGTCGGGTACAGCGGCGAGCGCTCTTCCATGGCTACGCCCAGCACCCGCAATTTGCCGGCCTGTATGTGGGGAATCGCGGTCGAGATGGCCGTCAAGGTGGCATCGATGCGCCCGGCGAGCAGCTCGGTGTAGGCCGGTGCGTCGCCGCGGTACTGCACCACGATGCCTTTCGCGCCGGCGGCCCGCAGCAGGAGCTCGGCCGTCAGGTGCGGTGCGGATCCTGCTCCCGGCGATCCGAAGGTCGCGCCCTTCGGGTCGGCCTTCGCGTGCTTGATGAACTCGGCAAGCGACTTGTAGGGGGCGTCGGCGTTGACCACAAGAAACAGGGGCGCGATGGCCGTGCTGGCGATCGAGGCGAAGCTCTTGTGCACGTCGTACGGAAGACCCTTGTACAGGGCTTCTCCAATGGCAATCGGTGCTGCCGCATGCAGCAGCGTGTAGCCGTCCGCCGGCGCCTTGGCCACGAAGTCGTTGGCGATGCGCGTGCCGGCGCCGGCCTTGTTCTCGATCACGATGCTCTGGCCGAGTCGGCGCCCGAGGAAGTCGCCAAGCACGCGCGTGAGGATGTCGTTCGACCCGCCCGCGCCGTAGGGAGAGACCATGCGGATCGGCCGCGTGGGCCAGGCCTGCGCGTGGCTCGACGCGCTCCAGGGCAGTGCCAGGCCGGCTGCGGCCGCAGTGAGAAGGTGTCGGCGGTTCATGGTCATGCGTGTTTGTCTCCGTTGATTTTTTCAGGTGTCAGATCGGCTGGATGGGTGGATAGTCGAATCGCAGCTCCAGGTGGTCGGCATGCGGTTGATACAGCCGCAGCACGACGTAGAACAATTCGTCCCTGGGCGCTGGGAGCCAGTTGACACCCGGCCCCGGATCCTCGGCCTGCAGCCGTATGGCCAGGCCGCCATCGGCGTCGTGGTGCAGGCCCGGCGTGCGGTCGCCGATCGAGTACCGATGGATGGGGTTGGCCACGAAGAGGCAGTCGCTGCGACGGTACATCGTGAGCGACCAGAAGGCCCCCACCTTCAGTTTCCTGTCCGGCGCGAACCGCAGCTCGTAGCGCTGCGAGCCGTCCAGCGGCGCACCGCGCGCGTCCACCTCCGCGGTGGGATACATCGCCTCCTCGACGCCCAGCGCGCCGATGAAGTTGCGGGCGATGCGGGCACGCGTGAGGTAGTCGTCGCCCCAGTGGGTCTTCACCATGACCGGGATCGCCCAGCCACCGCCCAGGTCGTGCGGCTGGTTGCTCGTGCGCAGCCGTTCGTAGACGGCAGGCAGCGACATCTGCAGCGCGGTCTCGGTGGGGGGCCATGCCTGGCGCTCTCCCTCGGGGGGCGGATTGCGGCGCAGTGCGGCGCTCACGGTGGACAGGTATCGATCCGCCGACGGGATGCCCGCATCGCGCCCGTCCATCCACGTGTCCACCCGCATGGCCGCGTCGCTGCCATCGAGGCGCACGAGGCGCATCGCGGCTTGCGACGCCCGCACGCGGGCCGCATCCTCACCGTCATCCTCCACCAGATGGCGACCGATCAGCCACACGTCGTCCCCGGGCGCGGCAATCGTCTGCGTGATGTCCGGGGGGACGGGGCCGCGCCAGCCCGGGCCATGCACCAGCGTGCGCTGGGGCCGGTTGCCGGTCGTGCGGCGCCCCACGTAGGCAAACGGATTGGTCCATGCATCGAGCAGGCCGAGGGTCCAGTAGCGATCGCCCATCTCGGGCGACTCGATGACGACCGGTCCTTCGGAAAGGTCCAGCCAGGCGTTGCTGTAGACGGTGTCGTTGTTCGGGCTGACGACTTCCTTGTCCTGCGGACCGAGACGGCGATGCGTATGGGTGAACAGGTTGACCCACCGCACGGCGGACTCCCGTTGTGGTGCAGCGAATCCGAGATCGGGGTGGCGGCGTGCGGTCGTTGCCGCTCGCATGCGCATCATCTCGAACAGCGGAAGCGTCTGGATCACCAGGTGATCACAGTCGCGGGCGATGGGGTCCGTCGTCGATTGCATGGGTGTCTTTTCCTGCGTCATGCCACCGCGCCGGCGCGGCGAAGTTCGTCGATCGCGTCCGCCGCGAATCCGAGCTCGGTCAGGAGCCGCTGCGTGTCGGCCCCGCACGCAGGCGCGGCGGTCGGCGTGGCACGCGGCGCGTCGCCCAGCCGATAGGGCAAGGCCAGGCAGGGGTGGCGCTGGTCGTCCGTGCCCAGTGCGTCGACCAGGATTCCGCTGGCCTGGACATCCGCACTTTGCAGCACTTGCTGGTAGCTGCGCACGAAGCCGACCACGATCTGGTTGCTGCTCAGCAGCGCCACGCACTCTTCGCTGGTGAAGGACGAGAGGCATTCGCGCAACACGACGCGAAGCGCCTCGCGGTGCTGCACCCGCAGCGCGTTGGTGCAAAAGCGCGGATCCGTCGCGAGTGGCTCGCGCCCCACCACGCGGCAAAACCGTGCCCAGTGCTCGTCCGCATAGGCCGACAGCACGATGTGGCCGTCGCGCGTGGGCACCACCTCGGCAGCGGGCGCGTTGTTGGGCTGGCCGTCGCCGATGCGCGTCGGTTCGGGGGCGCCGCCCAGGTAGTCGCACCAGGTGGTGGCCTGCAGATGCATGGCCACCTCGAGCAGCGACGTGCGCAGCGTCTCGCCCACACCCGTGTGCCCGCGCCCGTAGAGCGCAGCGAGCACCGCCTGGGCACCCAGGTGCGCCGCGGCCGCATCGATGATCGGCACCCCCACCTTCTGGGGCAGGCGATCCGGTTCGCCCGTGACCGACATCAGGCCGCTTTCGGCCTGCGCCGCGATGTCGTAGCCCGGGCGTGCGCTCGAGGGCCCCATGTCCCCGAAGCCCGAGATCGACAGGTAGATGAGCCTGGGAAACCGCTCCCGTACCGTGTCCGGCCCCAGGCCCAGGGCCTCCACGGCGCCGGGGCGCAGGTTCTGGATCACGACGTCGCTGTCCTGCATCAGCCGCCAGGCGATCTCCCGGCCGGCCTCGCTCTTGAGGTTGAGCGCGATGGACTGCTTGCCGCGGCTGTAGGCGCGGATCATCGATTCGCCATAGCGGCCGATGTGCCTGGCCTGGTCGCCCGCCAGCGGTTCGATCTTGATCACTTGCGCGCCGAGCTCGGCCAGGACCATGGCCGCGCCGGGCCCGGCGATGTACTGCCCCATGTCGATCACGCGCACGTTCCTCAAGGGGGCGGCGGGTCCGGATGTCTCTTTGGATTCGAAGTTCATTGGGGGGCGACGTTATCGCCTTCCCCGATTCTTGAAAATTCGATAATCGTGAGGGAGTGATCACGATTGGATATACCCCATGGGCCCTGAAATCGACACCAGAACCGACCGCCTCATCCGCACCCTGCGCCTGAGACACCTCGAGCTGCTCGTGGTGCTGTCCGAGACGCCCACGATGCGCGGCGCGGCGGCGCGACTGCATCTGAGCCAGCCCGCGATCAGCAAGATGCTCGGCGAGCTCGAAGGCTGCTTCGGGGCCCGGCTGTTCGAGCGCAGCCACCTGGGGATCCATGCGAATGCGCTGGGGGCGAGCGCCGCATTCCGAGCACGCGCGGTGCTGCATGAGCTGGCCCGCGCCACCGCGGATGTGGACGCCATGCAAAGCGGCGTGACGGCGGTGTTGCGCGTCGGCGCCCCGTCGGTCACGGCCGCCGTTCCGGCGGCCATCGTCAAGCTGCGGGAGCGGCTGCCGGGTGCTGCGGTGCAGCTGCGAGAGGGTCGCGTCCACGAGCTCATTCACCGCCTGCTCGAAGGAGAGCTCGACTGCGTCTTCGGCGCCATCACCCCCGAGCTGATCTCCAGCGACATGATCCCGTTGCTCGAGCCTGTCGTGCTGCTCAAGGATGAGCTGTGCGTGCTCGCCGCCGTGTCGAACCCGGACGTTGCCCGACGCAGGTTGCAGTGGGCCGACCTGCGAGCGGCCCAATGGGTGCTGCCGCCCAAGGAGACCCTGGTCAGGCAGGCCTTCATGACCGTCTTCCTCAACAGCGGCGTGACGCCGCCCGTGCCGGTCATCGAGGCCATGTCCTCGGTCACCATCGGCACCGTGCTTCGCAAGGACCCGTCGCTGCTGTGCGCGGTACGGCTGGAGCACGCGGCGGACGAAATCGCCAGGGGCGGCGTGCAAAGGCTCAGGGTCGGACCGCAGGTTGCCCTGCCGTCGTTCGGGCTGTTCTTTCGGCGCGACGGCATGGCGCGCCCTGCGATCCTCACGGCGTTTGCCGATGCCATACGGGCCGTCGGTGGAGCGATCGCTCCGAAGAGATGAGCGACGACGCAAGGCCTGACAGCCTCTCATGTGCGAGCCGGTCCGACGGATGTGAACCCACCGCGCGGGCGCGCACACCGGCAATGCTCTTCGAGTGAGCTCTCACACGGAGGTCAAACGAGGAGGACGACGCAGGACTCACTTCGGCGGCGATGCCGGGTCGCACGGCTGAGGCCTCGGCTGGGAACGCCCGTCTGCTCTCGATGCTGTCGGCCGCCACCAAGACACATGCGCTTCCAGGTACCCGGCCCTTTTCAGCGCACAGCAAGCGGCTCTCAGCAGGAGCTGTGTCCTTCTTGGTGAACATTCTTCCGAAGATTCAAGAAAGCGTGGCGCAAGAAGGACAGCATCAGGTTGCCATCGATCCGGGCCGTGCCATCCAGCGTGCGCGCGAAGAGGACCGGTTGAAGGCCGCTGGCATCGCCGCGCGCTGGGGCGCGCGCGTAAAACCGGCCCGGGGCCGGTGGCAACATCGCCATGTACAACGTCGTGCAGAGCGGGGCGGACGGCTACACGCTGGCCATGACACTGACGGGCATGCTGTCGATCAATCCGGTCATCTACAAGAAGGCGGGCTTCGCCGCCTCCGACTTCGTGCCGGTGGCACGGGTCTCGCTGGCGCCGCTGTTGCTGGTGGTGCCCGAGAAGTCGCCCTACAAGAGCGTGCAGGACCTGCTGGCCGCGGGAAAGAAAGCCGGCAAGGGGGGCATGGCCTATGGCTCGGCCGGCGCTGGTGGCCTGTCGCATCTGGCCTCCGAGTCGATCAATGGCCACGCGAACGGCAATTTCACGCATGTGCCCTACAAGGGCGGCGCACCACTTGTGCAGGCGTTGATGGCCAATGAAGTCGCCTGGGGTTGCTCCGGCCATCGTGGGCAGGCTGTTCGAAAGTGGTTCGGACGGACGACGCAAGACCGGATACGACGACCCCGTGCAACGGCCCACCCATGCCTCCATGGACATGTCTGCAGCGTCTTTCGTCGAGGGCGGCCTGCCGGGCGTCGCGACACTCAGACCCACAGGAGCGAACGGCACGAGGCGCGCTCCAGGACCACCGAGGTCGATCTCCCTCTTGTGGTTTTTCAAGTTCCATCCTATCATTAAGTACCAACCTTATGGAAAAGAACATCAAGCAAGGCGCCAGCGAGCCGCTCTACCGCAAGGTGAGCCTGATCCTGCTGGACCAGATCAAGAAGGGGAAACTGCCCCTGGGCTCGGTCATTCCCAAGGAAATAGACCTCGCAAAGCAGTTGGGAGTCAGCCGCGTGACATTGCGCCAGGCGCTGGAGATCCTGGAAAAGGGTGGCGTGGTCCAGCGCGTTCGTAAGGTAGGGACCAAAATCATTGCGCAGAGCATGGCGTCCACCTATGTCCAGCAGATGGATGGCCTGGACAGCATCCTGCGCCTGGCAGGGCAGACGGCCATGCGGGTGCACCGCATCCGTACGCTCCCGGGCGAGCCCGACGAGGGGCTCCAGGGCGTAGCCAGCGCCACCGGCTTCTGGCTGGCCATCGAGGGTGCACGGCACCTGCAGGGCCACAGTGGACTGTCGACCTGGACCACGGTGTACGTGGACAACAAATATGCCGGGATCACGCCGTTCCTGGACCAGGAAGTGGACTCGGTGTTCGCCCTGGTCGAACGCGTCTATGGCCTGGCCGTGCACAGCATTCGCCACCGTATCGGCGCCTGCGCGCTCGGCGAGGAGGCCGCCGCCACCCTCGGTCTGGCCGTCGGCACGCCGGGACTGGAGGTGCAGGCATGGCTGTACGCCAGCGACGGCACCTTGATCGAGTACGTGCGCTCGGTCCACAACCCTGCCCTGATTTCCATCGAGCTCAAGAGCACCCGCGGCACGGCCTAGGCGCCTGTGTCTCCCCACACCATTCAGAGGATTTCGATATGCCCTACATCACGCTGACCACCGACGACGGTTTCCAGCTTCCCGCACTGCACATGCCCAGCGAGACGGCGACGTCCAGGCCGCTGGTGCTGATCCAGGAGATCTTCGGCATCAACAGCGCCATGAAGCAGGCCGCGGCGGCATGGGCGGCCCAGGGCTTCGACGTGCTGTGCCCAGATCTGTTCGCGCGCCAGCAGTCCGGCGTCGATCTCGACCCGACCCAACCCGCGCAGTTCCAGCAGGGCATCGCGCTGATGCAGGGCATGGACCAGCAGCGCGCGGTGCGCGATCTGGATGCCGCGCGCCAGTGGTTCGCCCGCAACGGCAAGGGCGAGCCGGTGGGCGCGCTGGGCTATTGCCTGGGCGGACGGCTGGCGGTGATGATGGCCCTGTCGACGCCGATCTCGGCGGCGGTGAGCTACTACGGCGTTGGCCTCGAGGAGCTGATGCCCGCCGAGCCGATCGCGATGGCGCCGTGCCTGCTGCACATCGCCGAGCGCGATGCCTTCGTCCCGCCCGAGGTGCGCCAGACGATCCTGGCGCGCGCCGCACTGCAGGCGCGCATGCCTGCGCACGTGTACGAGGGCTGCGACCACGCCTTTGCACGCCCGGGCGGCGAGCACTTCGATGCCGCCGCTGCCGATCTGGCGCTGGGTCGCACCCTGGCTTTCCTGCGCGGTTGAACCTCCGCCAAAGGAAGCACGCGATGTCGTTCCAGGGCCATGCCGTCGTCGTCACCGGTGCCGCACAGGGCATCGGCCTGGCGATCGCGCGCAGCTTCGCCGAAAGCGGCGCACGTGTGGCGATGATCGACATCGATGCGTCGCGGCTGCGCGAGGCGTCGACCGGGCTGCGCGCCCAGGGGCATGCGACGGTCGACATCGTGGCGGATGTGGCCGATGCGACTGCCATGCAGTCAGCCGCAGCCACGGCCGCGCGACAGGTGGGGCCCTGCCAGGTGCTCGTCAGCAATGCCGGTGTGCTGCTGCGTGGTGGTTTCGATGAGGTCGATGCGTTGCAGCAATGGCGTCGCACGATGGGCGTGAACCTGGACGGGTGCTTCCATGCGGCACATGCCTTTGGCGCGCAGCTGCGAAGCACTCGAGGCTGCATCGTCAATGTGGCCTCGATCCACTCCTTCGTCGCGGTGCGCAATTCGGCGGCCTACACAGCCTCCAAAGGTGGCGTCAAGCAGCTGACCCAGGCGTTGGCGCTCGAACTCGGTGCCGCCGGGGTGCGGGTGAACGCCGTCGCCCCCGGCATCACCGAGACCGACATGACCGAAGGCCTGCGCAGCGACCCCGAGGCGCTGGCCGCATTTCTCGCGCGCGTACCGCTGCGGTGCACGGTACAGCCCGAGGACGTGGCGCGCGCGGTGGCTTTCCTCGCCTCCGACGCGGCGGCCTGCATCACGGGCGTCACGCTGCCGGTCGACGGCGGCTACTGCGCCACATGAGGCGCGAGCCGGCGCGCCGCAACCCGAGTTTCCTTCCCCACCCTCGCACTGGAGCCTCCATGATCACTCGTCGCCAACTCGTTGCCACCGCAGCCGCCTCGGCCGCGGCCACCGCATTCGCTCCGCTGCAGGCCTGGGGCCAGCGATTGAAGGCGACGAAGATCGTGGTCGGCTTTGCGCCCGGCGGCACCACCGACCTGGTCGCACGCCGCGTGGCCGACAAGTTCGGGGGCAGCTTTGCCGAAACCGCCATCGTGGACAACCGCTCCGGCGCCGGCGGGCAAATTGCCTGCGTCACCGTCAAGAACGCGGCGCCGGATGGTCAGACGTTGCTGTGCACGCCCTACTCCTGCATGGTGATCTACCCCTTCGTCTACAAGAAGCTGGGCTACGACCCCGTGGCCGATTTCGCCCCGGTGGGCATTGCGGCCACCACGACACAGGCGATGGCCGTCGGGCCAATGGTGCCGGCCTCGGTCAAGAGCGTGCCGGACTACCTCGAGTGGGTGCGCGCTAATCCCCAGCACACGGGCTATGGTTCGCCCGCTCCCGGCTCGACCTCGCATTTCCTGGGTGCCCTGCTCGGCATGGAGGCCCGGCTGCCGTTGGTGCAGGTCCCCTATCGCGGTGCGGTGCCCGGCATCGCCGACCTGATCGCCGGACAGATCCCTGTCATGTTCACCACCACCGGCGACCTGCTGCCCCACTACAAGGCGGGCAAGCTGCGGCTGCTGGCCACTTCCGCGCCACGCAGAACGCCTTTCACGCCCGATGTGGCCACCTTCGCAGAACAGGGCTTCGCCAATCTCAGCAGCGAAGAGTGGTTCGGCCTGTACGCGCCGGCGCAAACGTCTGCAGTCGTCGTGAAGTCCGCCAACGAAGCCATGCGCGCGGCGCTGCAGGATCGATCGGTGATCGAGGCCCTGGCGGGGCTCGGTCTGGTGGCCTCCGCCTCATCGCCCGAGGAGATGGCGCAGTCGCAGCGCGCCCAGACCGAACGCTGGGGACCGCTGGTGAAAAAGATCGGATTCACCGCAGAATCCTGACGCTGGCCGCGCGCCGCCCCTGCGCTGCGCTCATGGTGTTCCCGGGCGCCTGGCCGCAGTTCGCTTCGGGATGGGCCATGCCAAACAAAACGATGTCCTCGGCCTCGAAGAGATCGCAAGGGGCATTTGCCACGGCACTCTCGCGGTGCCTACCCAACGCGATGCAAGGTAAGCAGTCGTGATCGTCTCGACGGTGTCGGGTTTGTCGCTGCCGGCAAGGCAGCCCAGTCGGCCGTTGGCGTCGAAGCTCTCGACACGCTGCCAAACGGTTGGGCCTCATGCCCCCAGAACAGGCGCCTCACCGGTCATGATCACGCCCCCCAGGGGGCGGTGACGGCTTTCGCGCATTGCGGCACAGACCTGGTTGAGCAGACCGAGCCCTTGATATGCGGCGACAGTGGTGCTGCAAGGCGAACGATCCCAGAAGGCATATCCCATCAGCGTGCCTGTGGGGTCAAAAGTGCCGCGCAGCCGCGGTGCGAGACAGCGTCGCCTTGCCCTACGCCGTCGTGTCTCCCTGAGCGGGTGTTGTTGGATAACCCCGCGTGCGGGGCGCCGGTTATGGCCAGGCCGACAGATGAGCAAGCCGCTGCGGGCGCGAAGCCCAAACGCCGAACCAGCGTGCATACCGCCACGCACTCAAGCGGGGGATGATGGTCCAGCTCGATGCCGACACGGCTCCTTCTGGCTCCGCATTTGCGTGTTGGCCATCGCCAGCACGATTGGCCGCATCGCCCGTCAGTGAACGCTATCGTTTCCCTCAGATTGACTGGCCGCACTCTGGCGGCTGCGCTTGCGCAAGTAGCCCAGGCTGGTCACGAGCGCCACCGCCGCCAGCAACAGCTTCACGAGCGTCGCGCCGTGCTTCCACTGCCGATCTTCCCGTGCCTGTTCGACCGCGGCATCAATCCGTTGCTGAGTCGCGGCGGACTCGACCAGCCTGTAGACGTCGAGGGAGGCTTCGACGGCCTCCTCCCGCGAAGGCTGCGGTGGCGCCAGCGCAGCCATGCGCGCCGGATCGGCCGCCGCCACGTACTTGGGGTCGGGCGTGTCATTGCGCCGTTGCGCGTTCAGAATGCAGCGCTCGGCCACGTCCTCGACAGGCCACAAGGGTCGGCCTCCGGTGTCGCGCAACTGTTCGATCCCGCAGTCGAGCCTCACCCGTATGAAAAGCGGCTGGTTGTTCGCATCCCGCCACTCGACAACATCCTCGCCGCGCGGCATCGTCGTGACAGGACCTGTCCGTTCGCTGTAGAGAGAGCCGGCCTGGTGAGGGTAAGAGACGTGCAATTGATCGCCCTGCGCATCGATGAAGCGCGCGCGCTCCTGTGCCGTCACCACGGCGATGCCATTGCTGACGCCTTGGGGTTTGCGCTCCTGGCCGCGCTCGATCAGTTCACGGCCCTTGCCGTCCATCAGGATCGCGCGGCCACCGAGCGGATGCGCGACCAGTCGATCGGGCCCCACGACATCGAGCGAGGCGCGCATCGTGTCGGCCGGCACCACCAAGCGTCCGGTCTTGTCGATCGCGCCGACACCGTGGTCGGACAGCTCCACCGCGGCCAGCCCGTGCAAGAACGAATTGGCCACCAGGTAGGTTCGCGCAATGACCTCCTTGCCGTGAGCGTCGATGTAGCCGAAACGATAACTTGACGACGCGTCCTCACGGTCGCGGGTTCCGACCACGGCGCGCCCCTGCGAGAACGGTCGAACGCTTTCATAGCGGGCAGGCACAGCCACCTCGCCCTTCACGTTGAGAAATCCGTACTTGCCCTGCGCGTCCTCGAATGACGCCAAGCCCTCGGAGAAGTCATCGACGCGCAAGCCGTCGGGAATGGTGCCGGTTTGCCGGCCCTTCGCGTCGAAGATGCGCATTCCTCCTTCGCGATGGGTGGCGAGCCAGTGCGTTCCTGCCAGCTTGAAGGTTTCCGTGTCCGAGCGCACGACCCAGCGGCCGGCACGATCGAGCAGTCCGCAGGTTGGGGTGGCCGCGTTCACACACGCCGGAACCAGTGCGTCCATGGGGACCGGCATGGGGGGGTGGGTCTGCTCGGATAGCGCCAGCACAGGGCCACATGCCAGTGCAAGCAACCCGGCGCTCCATCTGCTGATGATCATTGACGACTTCATCGTTCGCTCCCCAGGCGCCATTCACAGATCAGCGGACCGTTTGAAAAACTCTTTCCCGTATCGGCCATGCGCCGAGAAAGATCGATCATCGACAGGGTCCGCCCTTGGCGCTCAGTTTCTGTGTATTTGCTCAAGATGTAGAGGTGCCTGCCGTCCGCGGAGAACTGCCCGGCGACCGGATACCCTACGGTAGGATAAAAGCCCAAGTCGAGTCCCGTGTCAAGGTCGGTGACGCGCACTACCGGCTGGTGTCCCAAGGCTGCGACGATGTTGTGTCCATCTTTGTCGAGGAACGCGGCGGTGACGCGAAAGCCCTCACCTGCGTACCGTACGGGGCATCTGAGCCATTGACGTTTCACCGCCTGATCGGAGCTGTCTACCAGCACAACGCGGCCTTCGGGGCCGCTGCGCAGCGACAGTCCGTCGGTACGTTGCTGCGGGAAAATCTCCGCGTAGTCGGTCAAGTTGAGTTTCTCGCGCGTCGTCGTGATTGCGCCGGTGTCCAGATTCAGCGTATCGACGATATCGTTGATCAGATCCAGCGCCTGCACTTGGCGGCCGTCCTCGGACACGCGCAGGAAGGCGCTGTTTCCTCCTTTGCCGGCGAACTCCCAAACGCGGCCTGTCGCTTCCTTGTCCGATACCGGCGGCGGCAATCGCCTTCGCTGTACCGCGGCAGCTTCTTCTCGCACCTTGGACGCCCTGTTCCGTGCGTCGATATCGGCAGCTTCCTGCTTGCGCGCAGCCGCGTCTGCCTTGTCGCGCCGCGCGTGGGCAGACACGCCCTCGTTCCATTCGGCGCGCAGCTCGTGCAACTGCGGCCACGCGCCGGCACACAACGCAGCGGCGAGAAGCCCGACGCTCGTCAAGCCGATCAGGACCAGTCGCTGCGTCCGTGGGGGCGCATCGCGCTGTGGCCATCCGAGGCCGATGGCCCCTCCCAGAAGCAAACCGGCGATCAGGCCGCCAAGGTGCGCGGCCTGGTCCACGCCACGAGCGATGAACCCCATGACGAGATTGATGCCGATCACCTGAAGGAGCACGCTGCTCAGGTTCGTCTTCGCGGGAGCGCCGTCGGCCGCGTCTTGCGGGACATCGGGCTGCCACAGGTTCGCCATCAGCATCGCCCCGCACAGCGCCATGAGTGCGCCCGATGCACCTACGCTGACGATCAGGTTCAGCGACGGTTGTCCACCCGACAAGCCGCCAGTCGGCGGGACGGTGTGCAAGCCGCTCCAGCAGGCGCTCGCCAGGCTGGCCCACAAGCCACCGATCAGGTAAAGCATGAGCATGCCTGTCCGGCCGTACACACGCTCGGCCAGTGGCCCCACCAGAATGAGCAGGTACATGTTCGACAGGATGTGGACCAGGCCGCCGTGCAGGAAGAGGCTGGTGAACAGCCGCCACCCATCCCCGGTCAAGCTCAGTAGCGCCAGGTTGCCACCCATATCCTGCAGGACATGGACAGGGATACTCAGCAGCGATTGGGCCGCTGCGCCGGCGCACAGGAAAACGAAGACGTTGACTGCGATGAGGCCGTAGGTCGGTGACAGCTTGAACGGTGCGGATGCGGGTGCACTCATGTGTATTTGTTCTTTCTGGCGAACGGTGAACTTCGCCGCAGCGTCAGTTGGAACGATTGTTCCCCAACCCGATTGCCGCCAGCCCGGTGCTCCCGGGCCCACACGCCGAACTGGAAGTGGGCGCAAGAGATTTCTCCCCCTTGGGTACGTCGTCCTCGCTCTGCGCCGGCCACTCTGTCCTCTTTTCGTTTTGGTAGAGGACCGCGGCCCGGCCGAAGCCCGCTCGATGATGCGTCGCTTGCGCTGCAAGACCACATCTTCGGGGAATGTGTCGGGGCCACCGCTCGCTAGAGCTTGGACGAGATGATGGCTTGCAACTGCGATCCTGTCGGAGTTGCGCCGATCCCGGACACCAGTTCGTCCGGCCAACGGACGGGTGTACTGGTGGCGCTGACAGCTGCCATGTAGAAGGCATTGATGACGAAGAACGGGACGACCACTGGAAGGCTCAACACCCCGAATAAGAAGCTCCAGGGATGCGCCTTGATCGACTGCTGCGATGGGACGACCCAGGATGCGATGGACTGCAAGAGGCCTTTGTGCGACTGTTCGCGAAGGTCCACGATGCCCACGCCAATCGCAGCGCTGCCGTCCATGAAACGAGATAGCGCTGCATCGACCTGAGAGGCGGACTTGGTCCCGCTCAACGTATCCAAGGTCTGAGCAATCGGTATTTCGACGCTGCTTCTCTCGCCCGGCTCAGCGCTTTCGACCCGCAGAAAATGCTGGTGCAGCCATTGTCCAGTGTTGAGCCGACGGCTGGTTTCGACAGTAAAGAAGCGAATCTTCTTCCATGCGACGGGACGAAGATGGCCATCACTTGCCCAGTAGCCGAGTTGCTCCTTGCGATCGAAAACCGCATAGGCCGGAGCTTTCTGAAATAGAAAGCTTCGACGATAAAGAAACTGCGTCAGGACGATGACAAGCAAGAACGTCGCGATGCCGAACATGGAGAGGTCCGACATCCCTGGATCTCGCATGCTGTCTGAGAACCTGATGAAGGGAGTGCAGAGCGCGCAAAGCAAAACCAGTGAGCAGGCCGATGCGAATGCGGCGCCCGTCTGCAATCTGTTGCGTGCAGGTCCTACGAGCACGATGTTGTCGTTGACCTTGTGCAGCACTGCCGACAGGGGCGCGTCCGAGGGGGTATCCACGATGGCCACTTCACTCTGAGCATATGAGGTATGGACGCAGCCATCGCGAGGCGCGACCGATCGCTTGAGATATACGACGCCCGAAACCAGCGGAACCATCCGCAAGAAGAATACCGGTTTTCGGGAGGGGATGGCGGGCCTCAAGCCATCCGCACCGCGACCGTCAGTTCCAGATCAGCAGGCTTGCTGTGGCCTGCCTTGTCGGCAGCCTGCTCGCCCTGCTGATCGGCATACCTTCTTCCGTTCTGCCCATCTGCGGCGTAGCGATGTCATCTGTCGGCCCCATCCACTACCAGGGACCGTCTCGATGAGTGCTGCTCGGATCGCCAGTGACTCGTGTATTTGAAGAAGCAAGATGAAGGGGCTGCACTCTTGCATTCAGCCTGTTGTGCAAGCGCTGGATTTTGCATCTGCATCTTCACCCTGCTGGAGCCACCCGTTGTCCCACCATTTCGTTGACCCTGAAGCGGGCCCCGCCCGGAAGCCCCGTCATCCGCACTTCAGGCTCGAGGCACTCGCGCGAATGGGTACTCTCGGGCAGAGCAGGTCTGCCGACGGCGCATGGATCCACGCTCGACCGGTCCTTCAACCGTCTCGCCAGGCAGGCCGTCTGTCTACAACAGGATGAGAAAACTGGCATGTGATCACCCACTGGAGTGGGCCTCCCGATCATGGCGAGACCAGAAGCCTGCCGAACATCGAGGATTCGCCTGCCGCTTGATCGCCTGTCAGTCGACGCCCGCGCCATCACGCGCTGGACCGACGTCCCCAAGTGAAGCGGCCGAAGGACCCGGGGCCGTCGTCAATGCAGGCCACCCGCTGCTGCCGCGCAGCACTTCTTGAACTTCTTGCCACTGCCGCAGGGACAAGGCTCATTGCGCCCCACCTTGGATTGCTTCGACCGGGCCGCCTCGCGCTGATAGGCCGCGAGTCTGAGCGGTAACCAATGGGCGTGCATGTCCAAGACGGCCTGTGGGATCTGATGCGCCAGTTCTTCCCGCATGGCGGGTGTCCGGGTGAGCATGTCCTGATCCTCCGAAAAATCGCCTTCCCCGAGCAGGCCGATGGGGCTGAACAACGCTTGCCCTCGAGGCGTGCAAAGCAAGGACTGCCAGTCATCCCAGCAAAGCTTCATCCCCTCGACGAAGCCATAGGCCCAAGACTCGGCATCGTCATACTCCCGCTCATCACCGTCGTAGATCGATGTGGCCCAGCAAGGGCTGATTTCTCGTGGGTCACCTTCCAGCCCGGCAACGATGCTGTTGAAGTGGCGCATGACCAGGCTCAGGACGTGGTTCAACTGCTCCATCGAAGCCATCGGCGGCATCATTTCCCTGGTTCCCCAGATCTTGGGAAGCCACTGCCTGGGCGGCACCGTGGTTGGGCCGATCGCAAGGGCGTGCAGAAAACCGTCTGCCATTTCCAGCGTCATGACTTCCTCCGTGTCGACGTCGTACAGAAGGAAGTGGTCGAGTTCTTCGAGTTCGCTCTCGCTCAGCGGGGTCAATGCGTCGGTCATCACGGGAGTTTGGGTTACGGAAGCGACCGGGATTTTCGCCGAGCGCCGAAAGGCGTCCTGCGTACCCGCCAGCGTTGACCCCAGATGCTGTCCGGACACACGGCGCTGGTCAATGCAGCCCGGTGTGTTGCCCGAGTTGGGATGCCCAACGCCAGGGTCATGCGCGCTTGTCGCGTAATCGGCCGAGTTCGGCCCTGCCGAGGGCCGTGATCTTCGCCACGACGGCAGGAGTGGTCGGCGACTCGCTCTCGGGGGGAACAACCGCTTCGATCAGCCCGGCGGCCACCAAAACCGCCACGTTGCGAATGTCGTTCGGGTCGGTCACTTCCAAGGGAAATTGCGCCTCTTCGATCCGCCTGAGAAAGTCCATCGGCATCGTCGTTTTCCTCCAGTTCCTGAACCCATGGAATTTAGTTTTTTTGCGCTCCAAAGTGAAGCGGCAGCCTTTGCGCGAGCCCTGAGACGCCAGGCAAGGGGCGAACCGGTTTTCCCCGCCGCCAAGGGGGACTTGGCCGGTACGCGGCGGCCGCCGCTCGTCCATGACGCCCTGTCCACGACAGTGTGTCGCGTGCAAAGCGCCAGGCCGAATCCAGTCGCCACACGCAGGCCAAGGATGCCCCGATCGCTCGCCCCCGGCCCTGAGCGTCCCCTGCCGCGCCCGCCCTGGCCCCAAGCGACGGCACCGACTGTCATGCACCGAGGCCCGGGCAGGTGCCAGCGCGCGCTCGGCATCGCCTGCTACGACCGATCCGCCACGGCGAACGAGGCGCGCTTCAGCCTGCACTACGTGGTCGCTACCGCGCTCACGCACGGCAGCGTGCGGCTGGCAGCCTACGAGCCCGCGCAGCTGGACGACGTGCGCACGCGCGAGCTCATGACCCGCATCGACGTGCGTGTCGACCCTGCGATCGACGCCGCCTTCCCGGGCCGGCGCGCCGCGCGCGTGGAGATCACCACGCATGACGGCGTCAAGCTCGTCCACCTGCAACCCGACCGCTCGGGCGACCCGGAGCTGCCGCTGTCCGACGCGGAACTCGACAGCAAATTCCTCGAGCTGCGGGACCGGTGATCGGTGCCGCGGGCGCCAAGGACATGCTGGCGCAGTTGTGGGCGTTGGAACGGGCGCTGGTGCTGCCCGATGCGCGCCTCCTTCGATAGCACCCCGACCCAGGGGGGCGCGCAAGATGATGCCCGGCCGTACGAGTCCATCGGACTCGGTCGCAAGCAGGGCTTCGGCCAGGCTGGCAGCCACGGGCACCGTCGCTTCGCGGATGTCCACGGGGTCGGGGACCGTCAGAGGACGCCAGCTCTTCGATCCGCCGCAGGACATCCATCGGCGTGGAATGCCTCACTTGGGGAGCGGAAAGTTTAGGCGGAGCGGCCTTTGCGTGTCACGGGCGAATCCTCAAGGCACCGGGTGAGTGCGTGCCGCTGAAAGCTACTTTCTTACAGGCAAAAAACCTGGGCGTCCCGCAGGCGCCAACACCCTCCGTTCTCCTACTGCGCACGCCGACGGCGCGTGGTACCTAGCACCGTCAGCCCTCGCGCATTCGAACTTGGACCACAGGAGCCGCCGACATGGACCGTCCCACGCCCCCCTTGATCTCGCGACGCGATGCCCTCATCGTCAGCGCAGCCACCGCCGCGGCGGTGTCGTCTTGCGTGCCGGCCACGGCCGCGGCGCAGCCCGCGCTCCCGGCAGCCGCAGGAGCCCAGATGAAGCTGTCGCTGACCGTCAACGGTCAGGCGCATTCACTTCAGCTCGACACGCGAACGACCTTGCTCGACGCGTTGCGAGAACACCTGCACCTGACAGGCACCAAGAAGGGCTGCGACCACGGCCAGTGCGGCGCCTGCACGGTCATCGCCGACGGCCGGCGCATCAACGCGTGCCTGTCGCTCGCCGTCATGCACGACGGCGGGCAGGTCACGACCATCGAGGGGCTCGGCACGCCGCAGCGCATGCACCCGCTGCAGGTCGCCTTCGTGAAGCACGACGGCTACCAGTGCGGCTACTGCACGCCCGGCCAGATCTGCTCGGCAGTCGCCGTGATCGATGAGGTCAAGCGCGGCATCCCGAGCCACGTGAGCGCCGACATCAATGCCCGGCCGCTGCTGTCGGCCGAGGAACTGCGCGAGCGCCTGAGCGGCAACATCTGCCGCTGCGGCGCATATTCCAACATCGTTGACGCCATCATCGAAGTGGCCGGGAGCCGGGCATGAAGCCGTTCACCTACGAGCGCGCGCAGTCGCCCGCGCAGGCCGCTGCCGCCGTTGCCCGCAACCCCGGTGCCAAGTTCATCGCAGGCGGCACCAACCTGCTGGACCTGATGAAGCTGCAGATCGAGGTGCCCACGCATCTGGTCGACGTGAACGCCCTGGCGCTGAACACCATCGAGCCCACGGCCGAGGGCGGCCTGCGCATCGGCGCCCTGGTGCGCAACACCGACCTGGCCGCCGACGCGCGGGTGCGTCGTGACTACGCCGTGCTGTCGCGCGCCCTGCTGGCCGGCGCCTCCGGCCAGTTGCGCAACAAGGCGACCACCGCCGGGAACCTGCTGCAGCGCACGCGCTGCCCCTACTTCTACGACACCGACCAGCCCTGCAACAAGCGCCAGCCCGGCAGTGGCTGCAGCGCCATCGGCGGCATCACGCGCCAGCATGCGGTGATCGGCGCCAGTCCCGCGTGCATTGCGACGAACCCCGGCGACATGGCCGTGGCCCTGCGCGTGCTCGACGCGGCGGTCGAAACCGTGCGTCCCGACGGGCGCACCCGTGTGATCCCGATTGCCGATTTCCATCGGCTGCCCGGCGACACGCCGCACATGGAAACGGCGCTGCAACGCGACGAGCTGATCTCCGGCGTCACCTTGCCCCGCCCCCTCGGCGGCACGCACGTCTATCACAAGATCCGCGACCGGGCCTCGTACGCCTTTGCGCTGGTATCTGTCGCGGCGATCGTGCAGCGCGACGGCTCGGGCCGCGTGGCGCTGGGCGGCGTGGCCCCCAGGCCCTGGCGCGTCGAGGCCGCCGAGGCGGCCATGCCGCAGGGTGCCAAGGCCGTGGCGGCGCAGCTGCTGGCCGGTGCGCAGCCGACCCACGAGAACGCCTTCAAGGTGCCACTGGCCGAGCGCGCGCTGGCCGCGGCGCTGCTGCAGGCGAGGAGCTGAGCATGAAATTCGACACCCCCGCCACCACGAACCCCATCGACCAGCTCAAGATCATCGGCAAGCCGACGGACCGCATCGACGGGCCGGCCAAGACCACGGGCACTGCACGATATGCCTACGAACGCCACAGCGAAGTGCCCGATGCCGCCTACGGCTGGGTGGTGGGCGCCGGCATCGCCAAGGGCCGCATCGCGTCGATGGACCTGAGCGCCGCGCGCGCCGCGCCAGGCGTTCGCGCCATCGTCACGGCGCGCTCTGCCGGCCCGCTCGGCAAGGGCGACTTCAACACAGCCAAGCTCCTGGGAGGGCCCGAGATCGACCACTACCACCAGGCTGTCGCGCTCGTGGTCGCCGACACCTTCGAGCAGGCGCGTGCCGCCGCGCAGCTGGTGCGCATCGACTACACGCGCTTGCCCGGGCGCTTCGACCTGGCGGCAGAAATGGGCGCGGCGAAGCTGCCCGAGCCCACGCCCTTCGCCGGCCCGCCGGAAACGAAGACGGGCGATTTCGCCGGTGCGTTCGCCGCCGCTCCCGTGCAGCTCGATGCGACCTACACCACCCCCGACGAGTCCCACGCGATGATGGAGCCGCATGCGTCCATCGCGCAGTGGCAAGGCGACAAGCTCACGATCTGGACATCGAACCAGATGATCGCCTGGGGCGTCGGCGACGTCGCCAAGACGCTCGGCATTCCGAAGGCGAACGTGCGACTGGTCTCGCCCTTCGTGGGCGGCGGCTTCGGCGGCAAGCTGTTCGTGCGCGCGGATGCACTGCTGGCCGCACTGGGTGCGCGCGAGGCGGGGCGCCCCGTGAAGGTCGCGCTGCAGCGCCCCCTGGTGATGAACAACACCACGCACCGGCCGGCGACCATCCAACGCATCCGCATCGGCGCGACGCGTGACGGCAGGATCACCGCCATCGCGCACGAAGGCTGGTCGGGCGACCTGCCGGGCGGGCAGGCGGAGACGGCCGTCAACCAGACCCGGCTTCTGTACGCCGGCGCGAATCGCCTGACCACCACGCGGCTGGCGGTGCTGGACCTGCCCGAGGGCAACGCCATGCGCGCCCCGGGCGAAGCGCCCGGCATGATGGCGCTGGAGATCGCGATGGACGAGATGGCCCACAAGCTCGGGCTCGACCCCGTTGAATTCCGTGTGCGAAACGACACGCAGGTCGACCCCGAACAACCGCAGCGCCCCTATTCCCAGCGCCGGCTGGTCGAGTGCCTGCGCACCGGCGCCGAGCGCTTCGGCTGGCGCCAGCGCCAGCCGACACCGGCGCAGCTGCGCGACGGGCGCTGGCTCGTGGGCATGGGCGTCGCGGCGGCCTTCCGCAACAACCTCTTGACCAAGTCGGCCGCGCGCGTGCGACTGGACAGCCGAGGCGTCGTCACGGTGGAAACCGACATGACCGACATCGGAACGGGCTCGTACACCATCATTGCGCAGACCGCCGCCGAGACCATGGGCGTGCCCCTCGACAAGGTGCAAGTTCGGCTGGGCGATTCGGCCTATCCCGTATCGGCCGGCTCCGGCGGGCAATGGGGCGCCAACAACTCCACGGCGGGTGTCTACGCAGCGTGTATGAAGTTGCGCGAGGCCGTGGCAAGCAAGCTGGGCGTGGCGCCGGCCGACGCGCAGTTCTCGAATGGCATGGTGCATGCCGGTGGGCGCCCGGTGCCGCTGGCTCAAGTCGCGGGCGCGAGCGGCCTGGTCGCCGAGGACGGCATCGAGTACGGCGACCTCGACAAGAAGTACCAGCAGTCCACCTTCGGTGCGCATTTCGTGGAGGTGGGCGTGGACGCCGTCACCGGCGAGATCCGCGTGCGGCGCATGCTGGCCGTGTGCGCCGCCGGGCGCATCCTGAATCCCAAGTCAGCCCGCAGCCAGGTGATCGGCGCAATGACGATGGGCGTCGGCGGCGCGCTCATGGAAGCATTGGCACTCGACAAGCGGCACGGCTTCTTCGTCAACCACGACCTCGCGGGCTACGAGGTGCCGGTGCATGCCGACATTCCGCACCAGGGCGTGATCTTCCTGGAGGAGACGGACCCGATTTCCTCGCCGATGAAAGCCAAGGGCGTGGGCGAACTCGGCATGTGCGGCATCGCGGCCGCCGTGGCCAATGCGGTCTACAACGCGACCGGCGTGCGAGTGCGCGACTACCCGATCACGCTGGACAAGCTGCTGGAAGGCCTGCCGCCGGTAGCGTGAGCCAAGGCGAGAAGCCGTGGCCTGTGGAGGAAAGGTCCTGGTCAGCGGGTATTGATTTCTCCGATCGCCTGTGCGCAAGGGCGTTCGCCAGAACAGCGGAAAAACGCATCGGCTTGCAGCCCGAGGTCATTGCCGAGGAACCCGCGCCGTTCGGTGCGGCTGCCTTCGCGCATCCTGGGCAAGAAGGAACCGGCGCAGTAGACGGGATGTGACATGCGCGGCCCGCCATGTGGTGGCCGCAAGCCTCTTGGTCGGGCATCAATGAGCGCAGGCCGCACGTCAGGATGGGCAAAGGCAGTACGCCTCCTGGCGCGCCAGTTCGGGAGACGGGGCGTTCGGGCAGCATCGCGCGGACAGCCCGCCGAGAAAGTGAGGGGCCGGCCGGCCAAAGGCGCTGATGCGACAGGTCTTGACCGTGGGCAGCATCGCCAGACCCGGGTCAGCGGGGCGGTACCGCCCCCCTACGCTGGCGTATGGCCCACTCCTGGATGAAGTACTCGGCGCGAAACTTCAGCCGTTCGAGCGCGGCTTCGCGGCTGGGCTGCTGCGCAATGACCAGCACGCATCGCTGGGCGGCGCCTTCGCGCAGTTCCGCCTTGCCCGCGTAGGCGCCATCGGCGGTTTGCTGGAGTTCGAGCCGGCAACTCCAGTCCGGCGGCAGATCGAGTTGAACCACAGTGGCGGTCATGGGGTCCGAAGGATAGGTCGCCAACGGACGCGATTCAAATGGCGCGCATTGACCCTGCCGTGCGTGGGTCCGGCCTCCCCGCGCCCGGCGATTCAGTCCAGCGTTGCCAGGTAGGCCGCGATGTCGCGCGCGTCCTGCTCGCTCACGCCCATCTCGGGCATCGCGCTGAGCGGGTCGATGGCGTGCGTCTGGCGCAGCCATCGCACCATGTGCTCGGGCGTGTTGGCGAATCGGTGACTCCTTGACGAACCGATGAAGGATCGATGGGGCGACCCATGTCCCGCTGCGCAAGCACGCTTGTGGCAGGCGGCGGATCGAAGGCGTTGCAGCGCGTGAACGTCAAGGCTCGTAGGTCAGCACACTGAGTTGCCCGTCCCCTTCCAGTCGCGCCACACGGACCCGGGACAGGTCCCCGATGCCCTTCTCCCGCAGCTTGGCCATCAATTCCTCCACCGTGATCAGCTCGCGGCGCAGCGTGCGGTGCATGATCTGTCCGTGCCGCACCAGCGGTTCCGGGCGCGGCGCCAGCAGGCGCCACACCCGGGGCGAGCGGTAGCTGGCCCAGTCCAGCAGGTAGTTCCAGGTGACCAGCGTCAGGATCAGCACCAGCCCGTCGCCGATGGTCTTGTAGTCGCCCTGCATGGCGTTGCTCGAAGCATCGGCGATCAGCACCACGAACAGCAGATCGGCCACGCCCAGCGACCCGATGTCGCGGCGCAGCAGGAAGCGAAAGACGATCAGCAGGAACCAGTAGATCGCGCTCCCCCGCAGCACCATCTGCCACGGGGGCTGTTCCAGCCGGACCAGCTCCAGCAACGCGTCCATTCGACCTCCGGTCGTCGCCGGGCCGCCGACCTCAGGCGGTGGCGCCGAACTCCTCCATGAGCTCTTCCTTGCGCTGCGCCATCTGCTCGCGCATGGCCACGAGGTCCAGGCCGCGCGCGGCGCGTGCCTTCACGAAGATCTCGTTGCGCTCTTCCTTCACGTGGTGGTCGATGTACTCGCCCAGCACGATGACCTTGGCGTCGAACTTCTCGTCGATGTCGGCGGCGTCCTGGATCTGCGCGATCAGCTCCTTGGCGCTGGCGTGCTCCACCTCGGCTTCGTCGAGCAGGTCGGTCTCCTTGATGGCTTCGCGCAGCGCGGGGTAGAAGATCTCTTCCTCGATCTGCGTGTGGACCTTGAGCTCCATGCAGATCTCGTTGGCCAGCTCGCGCTTCTTCTGCGCGGTGGAGGCGGCGTGCGATTCGACCAGCTCGCCATACGCCTTGAACATCTTCTTCACGTGGCGGTGGTCGGTGTCGAGAAAGCTGCAGGCATCGGGGTCGTTGCGTCGAGTCGTGGGCATCGTGGGCTCCATGGGTTGAAGAAATGAACGATAAAAAGAAACGGAGTCCGCACGATGGAGCGGGCCTGCCAGGAACGGCGTAGGAAAGCTCCGTCCCCGCATGGCGGCGCACGGCGCAGGCCGCAACAACTTGCAACGCGCGTTTGCGCGGCCACGGGCGCGCCAGCCATGTCCGACTCGCGGGGGCTGCCTGGCCTGACACGGCAGCGTCGCCGGCGCGCTAGCGTCGGATCGACGACGCGCCGATCTGTCATCGCGGGCGGGGTGCCCGCGAGGTCGGCGGCCTTCTCGAAAGGAGCGCTCCGATGATCCGCAAACTCGCCTCCGGCCAGTACCGCCTCTATGCCCGCAAGGTCGACCCGCACACGGGCAAGCGCCGCAACCTGGGCACCTTCGACACGCGCGAGGACGCCCAGCGGCACGAGCGCGAGGTGCAGTACTTCAAGCGCCACCGCTAACCCCTGGGCACCTGACGTGAAGCGGCCGGACTGGACACACGGCAACGCGGCGCGCTTGCTGGAGAACGGTGACGCGTTCTTTCCCGGCGTCTTCGAATCGCTGGCGCAGGCCCGGCACGTGGCCTTGCTGGAGACCTTCATTCTCGAGGAAGACAAGGTGGGCACGGCGCTGGGCGACGCGCTGTGCGCCTGCGCCGGGCGCGGCGTGCGCACCGTGCTCACGATCGACGGCTTCGGCTCTCCCCGGCTGTCGGGGCACTTCTTCGACCGCCTCGCCGAGGCCGGCGTGCAGGTGCGCATCTTCGACCCCGGCCTGTCGCTGTTCGGCCAGCAGCTCAACCTGCTGCGGCGCATGCACCGCAAGCTGGTGGTGGTGGACGATGCCGTGGCCTTCGTCGGCGGCATCAACTTCTGCGCCGACCAGCTGCTGGACTTCGGCGAGATGGCCAAGCAGGACTACGCGGTGGAACTGCGCGGGCCGATCGTCGCGCGCATCCGTGCCTTCATGGCACAGACGGCCGGCATGGCCGACATGCCCCCTTCCCCGGACCCGGCCGCGAACAGCACGGCAGGCACCGCCGCCGTGCTGTTCGCGGCCCGCGACAACAAGGCCTCGCCCGACGGCATCGAGAAGATCTACCGGCAGGCCATCCGCACCGCGCGCTCGCGCGTGTGCATCGCCAACGCCTACTTCTTTCCGGGCTACCGCCTCTTTCGCGACCTGTGCCGCGCGGCCGCGCGCGGCGTGGAGGTGAAGCTGTTCCTGCAGGGCATGCCCGACATGAAGTCGGTGCGCTTCGCGGCGCGGCTGCTCTACGGCCACCTGCTGCGCGCGGGCGTCCAGGTGCACGAGTACTGCACCCGGCCGATGCACGGCAAGATCGCGATCGTGGACGACGGCTGGAGCACCGTCGGCTCCAGCAACCTCGATCCGCTGAGCCTGGCGCTCAACATGGAGGCCAACGTGGTCGTGGTCAGCCGCTCGTTCAATGCCCAGGTGGCGGCGCGTCTCGCGACGCTGGCGGCCCACTGCGAGCCGGTGCGCCCGGACACGCTGCCCCTGTGGAACCGCTGGCCGCCGCTGGGCAGCTTCATCGTGTTCCACGTGCTGCGCTGGGTCTCGCGCGTGGGCGCGTGGCTGCCGCGCCGGCCGCAGCGCGTAAAGGTGCTGAGCGGCAGCGGCAGCCCCGGGCGCCGTCCACACCGCACGTCGCCGCTCAAATGAAGGGCACACCCCCCGTCACCGCCACCGTGGCCCCCGAGATGTAGCTCGCCTGGTCGCTGGCCAGCAGCACATACACCGCCTGCAGCTCGGCCGGCTGGCCGGGTCGCTTCATCGGCGTCTGCAGGCCGAAGTTCTTCACGCGATCGGGCGGCAGGGTCGAGGGAATCAGCGGCGTCCAGAACGGGCCCGGCGCCACGCAGTTCACGCGGATGCCCTTCTCTGCCAGCAACTGCGCCATGCCGCCCGAGAGGTTCTGGATCGCGCCCTTGGTCGCGGCGTAGGCCACGAGCGTGGCATTGGGCTTGTCGGCGTTGACCGAGGCGGTGCTGATGATGGCGCTGCCCGGCTTCATGTGCGCGACCGCGGCCTTGCACAGGAAGAAGTTCGCGTACACGTTGGTGCGGAAGGTGCGGTCCAGTTCTTCCGCCGTGATCTCGTCGAGGTTCTCGTGCGACATCTGGAACGCGGCGTTGTTCACCAGGACATCGAGCCGGCCGAAGCGCGCCACGGCGGTGTCGACCAGGTGCACGCAATGCGCTTCCTCGCAGATGTCGCCCGGCACGGCGACGCAGCTGCGCCCGGTCTCCTCGACGAGCCGGACGGTGAACTGCGCGTCGTCTTCTTCCTGCGGCAGGTAGGAGATGAGCACGTGGGCGCCTTCGCGTGCGAAGGCCAGCGCGACGGCGCGGCCGATGCCGCTGTCGCCGCCGGTGATCAGCGCGGCCTTGCCCTTGAGCTTGCCGGAGCCGACATAGGAGGTCTCGCCGAAATCGGGACGCGGGTCCATCGCGGACTCCAGGCCCGGGGGCGTCTGCGGGGGCGTGTCGAAAGGCGGCCGGGGGCCGGCCTGCATGGGATGTGTCATGGGGCGCTCCATTGAACGTTCAACAAGGACGTGGGGATCGGCAGAGGGTTGCGGGGCTCATGGCCGGCCCCGCGCTGTCGCAGCGGCGGGCAGGCGGATGCGCGCACCCGGCGTGGTCGCGATGCCGAAGGCCAGTGCGCACTGCGCGAGAAAGATCGCCTGGCGGCGCGCGGTCTGCGTGCCGATGCAGTCGCGCGGCAGCAGCACCTCGAGCTGGTGCATGCGCGCGTCGGTGGCGGTGCTGAGCACGCACTGGTCGCTCGCCACGCCCGCCACGATCAGCCGCCGGATGCCCAGCACCCCCAGCAGCTGCGCCAGCGGCGTGGCCACGAACGCGGACTGCTGCGGCTTGAGCACGAAGTAGTCGTCGGTCTCCGGCAGCAGCTGGGCGGTGATTCGCGCCCCGGCCGCGCCGCTGCCCATCGACAGCTCGACCTGCGCGGCGAAGTCGGAGCGCCACCGGCCGCGGTTGTCGTTCGCGTAGATCACCGGCACGCCCCGCGCCTTGCACCGCCGCCGCAGTGCCGCGATGCGCGGTGCGATCGTCAGCGCGGCGGGCAGCAGCTTGTCGGCGTCCGGAAAATCCCAGGCGCTGATCATGTCGACGATGAGCAGGCCCGTGGCTCCCCGGGCGACTTCGACCGCCAGTGAAGAAGCCTTCGGAGACTGATCGTCCGGTGTACCACCCGGATCGCGCGCTGCGGCCATGCGTGGCGGCCCTACTTCGAGGGGGCGTCCGAGGTGACCGGTGGCGCGCTTTGCGCCGGCGCCGGCTGTTGCACCGCGGGCGGTGTGCCTTCTCGCGCCGGGCCTTCGCCGCGTCGATCGACTGCGTAGAAATACAGCAGCGCGCCGATGAACACCAACAGCGCGACGACCGCGCCGTAGACGAACAGATTCGAGTTCTCCCGGTCGTCGTTCCTGGCTTGCCGTCTTGCAGAGATTCGATTCATGGCCGTGTTCCTTTCTTCCAGCACCTGAAAAAACGCATGCGTCAGATGTCTCGCCATCGGCGGGACCGTCGCATCGGTGGCCGCAGCAACACGCTGTAGGAAAGCGGCCCCGCATTCCGTCAGGCCGATGTGACATCGTCCGACAGGGACACGGCCCCCGCCACGCGCAAATGAAGGGATCGATCCGACCACGGAGCCCTTCCCCATGGCCACTCGCACTGCCGACCATGCCACCACTGAAAAGACTGCCACGCTCTATCGCATGGTGATGCCCGAGCACATCTGCCCCTTCGGCCTGAAGGCGCGCTTCCTGCTGCGGCGCAAAGGCTACGCGGTGGACGACCGGTGGCTGAAGACGCGCCAGCAGACCGATGCCTTCAAGGCCGAATGGCATGTGAAGACCACGCCGCAGGCTTTCATCGACGGGCGCCGCATCGGCGGCTATGACGACCTGCGCCGCCACTTCGGCCTCACGGTGCGCGAGCCTGGCGACACCTCGTACCGGCCGGTGATCGCCGTGTTCGTCGTGGCGCTGCTCATGGCGGGCGCGAGCCTGCTGGCCGCTGGCCAGCCGCTGGTCAGCCCGCAGTTGCTGTCGTCATTCATTGCCTTCGCGATGTGCATCCTGGCAATGCTCAAGCTGCAGGACGTGGAGAGCTTCTCGAGCATGTTCCTCAACTACGACCTGCTCGCGCGGCGCTTCGTGCTCTACGCCTATCTCTACCCGTTCGCAGAGCTTCTGGCCGGCGTGCTGATGCTGGCGGGGCGGCTGCACGCGGTGGCGATCCCGGTGGCGCTCTTCATCGGGAGCGTGGGCGCGGTGTCGGTGCTCAAGGCCGTGTACATCGATCGCCGCGAACTCAAGTGCGCCTGCGTCGGGGGGAGCAGCAATGTGCCGCTGGGCTTCGTGTCGCTGACCGAGAACCTGATGATGGTGGCGATGGCGCTGTGGATGTTGGCAGTCGCTTCTGGGTGATGGCGCCGGCCCGACTGGGCGCGCAGGAGCTGGCGTGCTCGAAACGGGTGCGGTGGGCGCGCCGCACGACTGGCGCTTCAACGACTGGTTCCCCCGCCAGATGCCCGCGCCCACATGGGCATGGCCGGGCAGGTTGCGTACGGCGCCCGGGGGGTTTCTTCACGCGTCGGGCCTCCAGACAGATGCCCTCGAAGCCAACGACTTCAGTTCCGGACTGAAGGCATTCAGCCAGTCGACGATGACGTCGACGTACGCGTCGATCTTGGCCTCCCGACAGACTTCGCCGTGGTCGTCCGCGAAGCGGATCGAGACGGATCTCAGGGACACATCGATTCCGGTGAAGGCCGTCGGGGGGCGGCGCCGCACACCCCCTCGCACGCCTCGTGCGCGAAAAAAAGCGGCAGCTCGCTGCCGGGCGCCGGGAGGCCGTTGCCCCGAAACATCACAGCCGCGGCGGATCGCTCTCGCGTGCCGGATGGCGGTGTTGCGCCACGCTGGCGATGAAATCGACAGCGGCGGTGTCCGCCGCGGCCGCATCCGCGAGGATCAGCCCCGGGTCGGGCGTGCCGTCAGGCAACGCGAGCGGAATGCCCGCTTCGGTCAGCAGGGCCTGCGAGGCGCCCAGCGCGAGGATGGTCTTGCCGTGGCGGTACTGGTCCTTGATGAAATCCATTGTGTGGCCGTCGGCGACCAGTGCCTCGACGGCCGCGAGGCCATCGGGAAGCACGAGTGCGTCGAACAGGAACCCGGGGCTGTTCTCCAGGCTTGCATCGGCCTGGACGGGGCCTGTGCCCGCCACGGCGCAGGTGCCCAGGCGTGAGGCGACCAGCCGCGGCACGGCCCCTGCCCCCGCCAGTGCGGTGAGGAGCGTACCCAAAGACGGGCCGTCCGCGCCGTCGGCCACCAGCATCGCGATCTTGCGCGTGCGGATGCCGCCGTCGCCGGGGCGCGCCGTGAGCGACAGCGCGGGCGAGCGGTCGACCTCGGGGGCCGGCGGCTTTTCCATGGCCCGGGGCAGCGGCGTGGGCAGCGTCATGCCCAGACCCTGCGCCACGCGCGCGGCAAGATCGGGCGAGGCGTTGTGCAGGCTGGCCACCACGCGCTCGCGCACGGCGGGCACCGTCACCTTCGACAGCTCGAAGCGGAAGGCGGCGGCGATGTGCGCCTGCTCCCACGGCGTCTGGCTCTCGAAGAACAGTCGCGCCTGCGTGTAGTGGTCGGCAAACTTCTCGGGCTTGGCGCGCACCTTGTCGCTGCTGTCTTTGGCATCGAGCCGCTTGGCGACGCTCTCGAAGCCCTGCCCCGCGCCAGCCTGGAACGGGCAGCCGCCGCCGAGCGAGTTGGGCTCGTAGGCCGAGCGTCCGCGGTGGATGGCCTGGCGGTGCATGCCGTCGCGCTGGTTGTTGTGCACGGGCGCCAGCGGCGCGTTGATCGGCAATTCGTGGAAGTTGGGGCCGCCCAGCCGCGAGATCTGCGTGTCGACGTACGAATGGATGCGCCCGGCCAGCAGCGGGTCGTTGGTGAAGTCGATGCCGGGCACCACGTGCGCTGCGCAGAACGCGACCTGCTCGGTCTCGGCAAAGAAGTTGTCGGGGTTGCGGTTGAGCACCATGCGGCCCACGATCTGCACGGGCACCAGCTCCTCGGGCACGATCTTCGTCGCGTCGAGGATGTCGAAGCTGAACTTCTCGGCCTGTTCCTCGGTAAATATCTGCAGCCCCAGTTCCCATTCGGGGTACTCGCCCGCGTCGATCGCTTCCCAGAGGTCGCGGCGGTGGTAGTCGGGGTCGGCGCCGGAGATCTTCACCGCCTCGTCCCACACCAGCGAATGTGTGCCGAGCTTGGGCTGCCAGTGGAACTTCACGAGCACCGATTCGCCCGCCTCGTTGACGAGACGGAACGTGTGCACGCCGAAGCCCTGCATCATGCGGTAGCTGCGCGGAATGGCGCGATCGCTCATCTGCCACATCAGCATGTGGGTGCTCTCGGGCATGAGCGACACGAAATCCCAGAAGGTGTCATGCGCTGAAGCTGCCTGGGGCATCGCGTGGTGCGGCTCGGGCTTGACCGCATGCACGAGGTCGGGAAACTTCATCGCATCCTGGATGAAGAAAACCGGCATGTTGTTGCCCACGAGGTCCCAATTGCCCTCGTCGGTGTAGAACTTCACCGCAAAGCCGCGCACGTCGCGCGCCGTGTCCTTGGAACCGCGCTCGCCGGCCACGGTCGAGAAGCGCACGAACACGGGCGTCACCTTGCCGGCTGCCTGGAATGGCGCGGCCCGGGTGTACTTCCTCAGCGGCTCGTAGCACTCGAAGAAGCCGTGCGCACCCGAGCCGCGCGCGTGCACGATGCGCTCGGGAATGCGCTCGTGGTCGAAGTGGGTGATCTTCTCGCGCAGGATGAAGTCTTCGAGCAGCACCGGCCCGCGCGCGCCGGCCTTGAGCGAGTTCTGGTTGTCGGCAATGCGCACGCCCTGGTTGGTCGTGAGCGGTTGCCCGCCCGAATCGACGCGCACGCGATCCAGCGTGTCGATGGTGGCGTTGGTGCCCGCTGGCGCCACCGTGCCGGTCTTGCCCGAAGCGTTCGACTCCGAGGGCGTGCTGCCCGTGGGCAGGCGCGATGGCGGCTGCGTGTGCAGCCCTACCGGTGGCACCGTGCCGTGCTCGAGCGGCTTGTTGGTGTTGGCGGGCATCGCCGCGGCGAGCGCCTGCGTGTGGATCGCTTTCTGCGCGGGAATGTCGCCCTTGCCTGCTGCGGGTGGTGGGGCGTGCGCGGGACCGCTGTCGGTGTTGCGCGCCGCGGCGCGGGCGGCATCGAGCGCGGCCGGAGAAGGTGTGCTGGCTTTGGGTGTTTTGGCCATGGTGGGGAGTTTCGGGATGGGTTCGAGGGGAGGCCCCAACGTAGAGCGCGGAATCAGGCGGATTTGTAGGACGCCGCAGGCAATTCGATGCCGTCCGTTTCATCGATGCCGGCGAAGTGGCCGTCGTCGCCCAAGCCGGTGCGAAGGCCCAGGCGCCTGGCCATGCGGGCGGCGTCGTAGGGCGCGTGCACCTTGGCGTCGTTGTCGAAGTAGCAATACACATCGCGCTGCCCGCGCCGCGCGGCCACTGGTGACGCCAGCGCCGCACTGGCCACCTGGCGCCCGGCGTGCCAGGCCCGGATGCGCGCGGCCCAGCGGTCGAGCGCGGCATCGCCGTAGCCGCTGGCGTAGAGCGCCTTGTCGCCATGCAGGCGGATGTAGACGAAGTCGGCCGTGAGGTCTTCGATGAGCGGCCACCGCCCGGCCGTGTCGGCGACCACCAGCGCCACGCCGTGGCGGCGCAGCAGTGCGATGAAATCCGGGTCGACAAAGCTCGGGTGACGCACCTCGACGGCATGGCGTAGACGCAGCCGATGCAGCCCGCGCGGCGCGGTCAGCACCGAGCGGCCGTTCACCCGCGCGTCGTGCGCGCGCGCCAGCGCCGCCGCGGCCTTGGCGTCGTGCGGCAGCAGCGACAGGAAACGGTCCATGCGCTGCGCGTCGAAACGCATGTGCGGCGGCAGTTGCCACAGGAAGGGGCCCAGCTTCGGCCCCAGCGCCAGGACGCCCGACGCCAGGAAGTTCGCAGCGCCGTGCGCACATCGTCCAGGTGCAGCATGTCCGTGATGTAGCGCGAGCCCTTGACCGCGAACACGAAGCCCTCGGGTGTCTCGTCGTGCCATGCCTGGTAGGAGGCGGGGCGCTGCAGCGAATAGAACGAGCCGTTGAGTTCGATGCTCGCCAGCATGCGCGAGGCGTAGGCAAGCTCCTTCTTCTGTGCCAGTCCACGTGGATAGAAGCGACCGCGCCAGGGGGCGTAGCGCCAGCCGGAAATGCCGATTCGGATGTCGCCGCGCGCCCGGGCGGCGCGTTCAGCCCGGCTTGCCAAGCCTGAGCCTCGACAGGTCCAGATGCCCACCGCGCCGCGCGACGAGCAGCCCCATCGCGGTCACGCCGACCATCGCGAGCGCCAGGGTGTGGCCCGACACGGCGCGGCCCATGTCGAGCGCGATCTCGCCGCTGCGCGGTCCCATCAGCTGCAGGCGCCGCTTGGTCATCTGCATGCCGAGCTCGCCCAGCTGATCGGCCAGCAGGCGCTCCGCCTCAGGGAGCACCCGTGTTTCCTCGTCGGCGACATGGTGCATCACGTCGCGCATCAGATCGGCCACGGTCGGGTCGTAGCCGGGGTCGTAGGGTTCCATCTGGCGCAGCTTCCCGATGAGCCGCCGCATCTCCTGGTGTTCTCCCAGCGACTCGGCAATGACGTCGTCTTGCGTGACTGCGCGCACCGCGGGGTAGAAGATTTCCTCCTCGAGCTGCGCGTGGACCTCGAGCGCGGTGCACAGGGTGTTGGCGAGCCCTTTCTTCACGCGCGACGGCGACTGGGCCCGGTACTGGTGGAAGGTGGAGAGCACATGCGTGTGGTCCAACCGGACCATGTTCGTCGCGCTCGGAAACAGCGGGGAGAAAAGCTTCGTCACTGAGAACCTCCTGGGTGGACAGAAATCACAGGAGCAACCGTGAAGCGCCGCACGCGCGGCGTGCGTAGGAAAGCGTCGTGTCCCGATGGCAGTGCCGGGAAGCCGCTGCAACAAGTCGCGACATGCGCAAAGGAGCGCACGTTGCTGGAGTCGCGCGCAGCGCCGTCCCCGCCCCTCCCGCGGCGTACGGGACGAAGGGGCAGGCGGGTTCTGCCAGATGGAAACCGCCAGGCCACCGCAGGAGAAAGTCGGGCGCCTGCGGGCCGCGCCGCGAAAGGTGTGTCGCTCGGGCGGCGCCGTACGGCCGGGGCCGGACGTGACGGCGGCCCCGATCGACGAAGCCCGCCAGGCGGTACTGCTGGCGCCGGGCGACTTCCTGCCGACCAAGAGGAAGCTGTGGGGCAGCCGCCTCGAGGGCGCCGGCCGGCGCCCTCGCCTTCGCGCTCAGCCGACCTCGACGTTGATCCGCCGCGGCTTGGCGTGCTCGGCCTTGGGAATGCGCAGCTTCAGCACGCCCTGTGCCAGCTCGGCGGACACCTTTTCGGTGTCCAGTTCCTTGCTGAGCGTGAAAACGCGGCGAAACCGGCCCAGGCCGACTTCGGTATGGCTGGTTTTCAGGTCATCCGGCACGCTCAGGCCTGACTCCGCGTCGATGGTCAAGGTCTCCGCTTCGACATGGAGATTGAGCTTGTCACGCGACACGCCGGGCAGGTCGGCGTAGAGCGTGATGCCTCCGGCGTCTTCCACCACGTCCACAGGCGGCGTGAGAGCGGCGCCCTGGTAGCGCGGTGGTTGTCCGGGGTCCCGTTGCGTGGGCGTGCCGGGCGATGCGGTCTGTACGTCATTGCTCATGATGTTCGTCTCCTTGATTCACTGGACGGCGATGCGGCGCGGTTGCGACGAGGCCCGGCGGCGGACCGTGATGCGCAGAACGCCGTCGCGCAACCGGGCCTCGACGGCCTCTGGATCGGCATCGTCAGGCAGCGTGAGGACGCGCCGGAAGGGGCCCTCGAAGCGCTCGTTGATATGGACGGCCGCCTTGGCCTGCGCATCGGGAAGCAGGCTCTTGCGCTCGCCGGCGATGGTCATGAGGCCGCGCTCGAGGTTGATCTCCAGGGTGGCCGGATCGACGCCGGGGGCGAACGCGAAGATCTCCAGCGCCTGTGGCGTGGCGCCTACGTTCAGCGCGGGAAATCCGTTGCTGCCGTGGCCGCGAATGGTGGGTGACAGATCGAATGCCTGCTGCATGTCCCGTTGCAGGCGATCCATTTCGGCCAGCATGTCGCGCGGGAAGAAAGATCGATACATGGGAAACCTCCAATCAAAGCTGAACAGAAAAACGAGTCCCCTCACTGAGGCAGGCCGTGCGCGTACGTCGGCCGCGCAGCCTCATCGAGGTTCGCGCGGTGCCGCGCAAAGATCCGGGAGGGTCGCTGTCGCCAGCGGACGGGACGAGGCTGCGGATAGGTGAATTTCGCCAACTCTTCGCGCCCCTTCTGGGTGATGGCGAGCACCTGGGCTGCCGAGGCAGGGCCGGACAGCGTGAGCGCGTTCGAGGGTGCAGGGACCAGGGCAACGACGAGCCCGGCGGCCCGAAGCGCCCGCACCTGGTCGATGTCCGCGGTGCGATAGAACGAAACAGGCAAGCGAGAGCCGGCGATTTGCTTGAGCAAGTTCATGGCCATTGAATACCTCCTTTTCGGTTGACCAATTTCCGACGGAAGTGAACATAGGAGCCTTCGAAACGAATTTCAAGAGGCGGTTTTCGACGCTCGCGAGAGGCGCATCCGGCAAAAAAAAAGCCCGGCCGCACGCGGCCGGGCTGAGGTTTACAGCAAGCCTGCGGTGATGCCGCAGGCGCAGAAATCTAGCGTGCCGCGCCGACGCCGGTCTGTCAGACAAATTCTGATTTTTGAACAAAGGCGTAACGGCCAGGCCGATGTGCAGACCTTCCGCGAGCAGGGCTACCCGCAACTGGCGCTCAACTCCTGGTTCGGCATCGTCGCGTCGGCGCGCACACCACCCGAGGTCATGACGCGGCTGGAAGCTGAAGTCAGCGAGGCGGTGCGGTCGGCAAACGGCACAGCCAGGCTGGAGGATGCGGGCTTCGGCGTGACGAGCACCACGTCGCAGGAGTTCGCGCGCGTCATCGGCGCCGACACGGTGAAGTGGGACAAAGGTGGTCGCGGCCACCGGCTCCAAGGCGGATTGAGCCATGAGCGCGCACTTCCCACGCACTGTTGCCGGTGACAAGCCCGCACTGGCATCGGCGTGCCGCAGCCCGGACCAAACACGGCAGGTTGCGGTTTCCGCATCGGCCGCGCCGATTGCCTGCACCAGGCTCATTGACATGGCCTTTGCAAATATTCGGCTGAGGCGCGCCGAGCCAGTGGCGGCCGGCACCTTGACGCTGGCGGGTGTGCCGCCTGGTGCGCCGGGATCGACCGCCCGGGTGCCCGCAGATTGCCGTGTGCAGGACAAGAGCGCCGAGCGCATCGGCTTCGATCTGCGGCTGCCGACCTCGGCGCTCAGCCAGGCTATTCGCGGGCTTGAACAGGTGCTGAGGATTCGCTTGTTAGCGCGCACCACGCGCAGCGTCGCGCCAACATCGGCTGGCGAGAGGCTCATGAAGGCCGTCGGTCATCCGTCTGGGTATGTCGCGTTGGCCGCGGACGACTCGCCAGACGTCGATTCAATCCGTCTGTTCGAAGTAGCAATCAGCCCTTCCCTAAGTACAGCGAAGCGGGTGGCATGCGCGGTCAGAAAAAACGGCTCATCCGGTCAAACTTGCAATGGGAGGATTTTGGCTGGACGTTCGTCGTCGAGCGGCGCCTCTTGAGTTTTCGGAGGCGGCGCCGACCGCGCGGGACGGTTGAGCACCGAAGCGATCGGCGTACACCGCCAGGCGGCTACTGGCGCCGATCCGTTTCTGCGACATCCCGCTCCGCGCGAGAGCTATTTCGGGGCCCGCTGACCGTGGTCCTGCAAGGTCAATCCGATCAACCGGGAGACCACGGCGGCCAAGTAGATCAAGCCAGCAAACATCTCCAAGCTGGCCAATGATCGCGCATGTGCAGAGATGGGAATGACATCACCGATGCCAGTGCTTGATAACAGGGCGAAGCTCAGAAATACGAGTTCAGTCCAGCTGCGTGGCGCCTCCGGGTGGACCGCTGCGGCGAAGGATCCCGGCTGGAGCGCTTGCAATAAAGTGAAGAGATAGGCGAAGCCCCACGCAATCAAGGTGAATGTTGCACCCGCAGCAAAGAGCTCGTCTTTGGTGGCCTTGCGGTCGGCCATCATGTAGGCGATCAAGCAGCCGGCGGCATAGAAATAGAAAGCAGCCTCGAGGCCGGCCGACCATGGCAACAGCTGGGGCATGCCGAACCAGGCTTGCAATGCCAACAATACGATGGCTGGGGCTGCGATCGTCACCGAAATCCAGGTATACCCCGGCGTCCGTCGCACCATCCTCGTGGTGATGCCCAGCACCAGCATTCCAAAGATTCCAAAGCCGATGCGATTCGTGTCGGCTTGCTCGATGAAAGGGTATAGGACGATCCCGAGAAGTTGCACGACCAACAGGATCGCACTGGGATGACGCTTCGTGTGAATGATCAGGCGCAAGGGACTCATTGAATGATTGTCCGGCAATTGCATCGAGCCGACCGGCAGTTCTGCCTCCTTGCCGAGCCAGGCGAGAAAAGGGCACACGAGGGATGAGACATTTGGCCGCCCTTTCCGTTTCGCGCAGCTGCGTCAGCACAGCATGTGCGAGGAATGCAAGCAAAATGGATGCGGTGCCTCAGGTCCGAAAAATCCGTTGCAACAGACATGAAACTGAAGCTCGTCGCCACCACCATCGTCATGACCGCGCTGCTTGCTTGGCTGGGGGACGCGGGCCTCTACCTCCACCGCGCAACTGCGCCCTCCTCCGAGCCCGTACACCACGACTTGGTGGCATTTGACGTCGACCCGTCATGGATCAAAGCTGGCAGTCCGACTTTCCGTGCCGCCGAGGTGTCTCGCTCGCCCGGTGGGCGACAGGTCGTCGGAATATGGGCCTGCGACGGCCCCACGACCTTTGAATGGTCGTTCGCGCTCGACGAAACTGTTCACTTGCTAGAAGGAGAAATCGACGTGCAGTACCTCGGCAGTCGGTTCAAACTACGACCAGGCAACACTGCGACTTTCCACGCTGGCACAAAGGCCGTGTGGACCATTCCTGAAAAAGCCAAGAAGCTCTTCAAGCTCGAGCATCCAGGAAAACTGGTACTTCTGTGGAGAAAGCTGTTTCCATCTTCCCTATCCTAAGTGTCTTCTTGTTCGACCAGGCAGGCAAAGAGGCGACGGACCAAGTGCGCTGCAGCGAAGCTTCACCGCCCTCTTATCTTCGCCACCCCGCTAACGATTGCATTCCAGCGCGGCGGACGAGACGAGCCATTGCGCAGGATCGGGCCATGAGGATGTGACCCTCGAACACAAAATCTATGACAGGCTCCTCCGACTGCCATCTGCGCTCCTCAAGAGCTGACAATGCCGATCGGGTTGCCTTGTAGTGATTGCTATCGGGGCCGATTTCTTCCTGGAGCTGCACATCCGATCTTTGTCGCGTTGCGCGGGCGGTCGAACGCATCCATCCACCCTGATGCCTCGAGATGTTCTAACCTACTGATTCGCAATACATGACCCAACGTTGCCACAAAGCCCACTTCCCAGCGTGATTCGAAGGATTTGATCGTCGCAACTCTTGGGAGCCACCTCAAGAATTCGGCGCAAAGCCTCATCTGCAAGCGTCATCCGCAGGCTCTGCCCATGTGTGAAAAGGCCAAATCAGGGTTCGAAACTGTGCAGTAGTGGGGCTTCGGCCGAAATTTGAAAGTGCGTACAGTCGCGATGTGAGCCCTACGATGTATTCTGCTTGGCGATTTGTTCTGAGTTTGCCGTAGCTTTGGCGTTCCGCCGCAAGGCAGGCACAGACGTATCCACACCAACAAGGAGTTCTCATGGCTGGATGGTTTGAGCTGGACAAAGGCAACAACGGTCAGTTCCGTTTTGTTCTCAAAGCAGGAAACTCGGAAACGATTCTTTCGAGCGAGCAGTACGAAGCCAAATCCTCGGCGCACACGGGCATTGCTTCGGTGCAGGCCAATTGCACGACCGATGAGCGCTTCGAAAAGAAGGTGTCGTCGAACGGAAAGCCGTACTTCATTCTCAAGGCAGCCAATCACCAAGTGATCGGAACGAGCCAAATGTATGCATCCGAGCAGAGCCGCGACGTGGGCATCGCTTCTGTCAAGGCGAATGGCGGCACGACGACGATCAAGGACAACACGTAGTCCAGCGGTTTTTCAGAGATCTGAGAGCTTGCGCATCGGAGACTCGGAGTTTCAGGCGTAGACCTGCAACGCTGACAACGTTCATCCCGCTCGACAAAAGTGACTGGCACACCCTGCCCGTCCATGTGCGGAAGAGCGCGTCGATGGAAAAGCTCATCCTGCCTGCTGTCCATCTTGAGCGATTGCCTTTTCGACACAGGATCGGCTTGCTTGCCCGACAGCTTGCTACCTGCTGACGTGCTCGACCGCGGTCATGCACATCAATGGGAAGCACAAATGTTTGGTAGTTGTGAAAGGTCATCGGCATTCGTAGCCCATCTCTTTGAACCCAGGGAAAAGAAGGCTACGCGTACAAGGCATCAGCTGCGCGTCGATGCCCTCGTTGCGACAAATAGCAGCCAGCCATGCCACAGTGCATCTGCGCTGCAGGAGCGTGTCTGCGAGGGGCGGTGGGCGGGCGGGCTCGTTAGAGTGCCCTGCAGCACGTCACTGGCTGCTGAGCTTGGCCGCTCGGATCCGTTTTCTATCGCAGCCAGTTATCAAGTTCAACAACCGCGACATCTTCTTGCGCGTGCTCGTGGAACTTGACGTGGAACGGCAGCATGCATTTGCACGCGCAAAGCGAGGCGCATCGACGGTATCTGGACGCGGTCGCTGTTCACACGCACGCTGCCCATAAGATCATCGCGCAATGAACTGGATCGAATCCAACCCCTCTTATCTGTGGCACTTGCTCACGCGTCTGGGGGAAGCCCAAATTCTGCTGCCGGCGGTGTTGGTCGGGACTGCGTCGATGCTGTGGCGGCGCGAAGCACGTCCTTTCGCGATGTGGTGGCTCGCATTGCTCGGCGCTGCGACGCTGTTGACTGCTGCGAGCAAGGTGGCGTTCATCGGCTGGGGCTTGGGTTGGGCTCGGTTCAATTTCACCGGCATCTCGGGGCATACGATGTTTGCTTCTGCGGTATGCCCCGTGCTTTTTGCCGCGCTGACGACAAAGATGCCACGCGTTGTCAGGTATCTCGCCATAGCCGTCGGAGCTGTACTTGCGATGCTCATTGGCGTCTCACGGGTTGTGATCCACGTGCACTCCGCTTCCGAAGTGCTGGCCGGCTTGTGCATCGGCGGGGCGGTCAGTGCCGCCACCCTTGCTATAGCGCGGTTGCCCAGCGGCCTGTTCGGCCCTGCGGTTGCTCCGACGGTCCTGCTGTGGCTCACGATGACACCGTTTCATGCGCCGGCATTGAACACGCATTCGGCAATCACAAGCATTTCCCTCATGTTGTCTGGGCGTGAAACACCTTACACGCGTTGGGAAATGCTGCGCAAGTTGCCAGGGACGAACGCTTGACCGTCACGGCGCCGGCGAGGGCCTGACGAGGATCCGCAGGATGAACCCGGCGCATTCGGTTGCCTCGCAACTGCGGCCCCTAGACCAAAACAAACCCTGAGCACAATTCCCATGCCCCGCAATGCGCGGGGGCTCCGTTGCCGCGACCACTAGACGGCGTCTTGCAGCGTCGCCCCTTCCTCGGTGAGGTCTCGCACATGTGGCGGACCACGGCGGCGCGACATGCGCCACCCAACACCTCTCCTGTTCACGCTGTCCGGCACAGCGATGGCGAGCGCGTTCGATCTCCAACCTGCGATCGAATCGACCGGCATTTCCTCGGCCCAATCCGGATGTCGCACATTCACATTTTTGAAGGAGAAATGCAAAATTAATGAAATCGAGTTTCAAGAATTGAATTTGGCCTGCCAATTGGAGATGATATTCACAATTCAATTGAATGAAAGTGTGGAGAATTACCGAAGTGCTTGACGCGAACGAATTGTAATCTTTGGACCTCGTAATTCCTGGTGCATGCATGCTTAAATCTTCAAACGTTAAAAACTTGAAGAAGGCGTGGTTGGAAAGACGCATGCAGGGATTATGTATCAAGCAAACACCAAACCGAACAATTCGCATGAATATCTAGAGATTCGTCACAGCATGGTGCTGGATGATGAACCCCCCATTTTTGGGGGTTGCGCTCCTTCATTGAGGCTGCGTTCCGCGCAACTTACGAAGCGCGCGATTGATATAGCTGGATCTCTTGCGCTCATCATCGCTTTGAGTCCATTTTATTTTTTGGTCTATTGCGCTGTCATGTTCAGCATGGGAAGGCCGGTTCATTTCTGGCAGAAGCGATGCGGCAAGGATGGGTGTGGATTTAATTTTTATAAATTCCGCTCGATGATTAAAAATTCCGAGGACGTCTTAGAGGAGCATCTGAGCAAAAACGATTTTGCTCGCACAGAATGGGATCTCTTTCAAAAACTTGCGGAGGATCCCCGCATCACGCCTGTCGGGCGGTTCATCCGTCGCTTCAGCATCGATGAGCTTCCTCAGATCCTCAATGTGCTCAAGGGTGACATGAGTCTTGTGGGGCCCCGCCCATGCATGGAGAGCCAGCGCCACCTGTATGGGAAGCACTGGGGTTCCTACTGCGCGATGCGTCCCGGCATCACGGGGCTGTGGCAGGTCAGCGGACGCAACCGCCTGCCATATTCAAAGCGGGTTGAACTCGATGCTTTCTACGTTGCGAATTGGTCTCTTTGGTTGGATGCCAAGATAATTTTCAGAACTTTTAGCGCGGTCATCACCGGCGAAGGTTGTCGATAAGTTATTTTCCCCGTCTCGTATAAATACCAATCCACATTATCGAGAAGATATTTTCGTTCTAGGCTAATTTACATCCGCGGCCTTTCTAACTTCTCATGGGGTAGGCTCGCCAAAAATCGTGAATTAATTTGCGCCAAAAAAACCCCAGCGAAAAGCTGGGGTCAACGCAATCTTAATGTCACTCTCGATCGCGCGCCACCAAGGGAGTAAGGCGGCGGACCTTAAATGGTCAATTCCAGTGTACGATCCTCTATACATAGGAGGTGTGAATTTTTTCACGAAAAACGCCCCTCCCATTCAGGGTCGGTGAAAATAGATTTCTCTCGAGCTTTGCGAGAATACCGCTGGTCAGTAGTCTGGAGGTTACGAATTTTCGTAGATGATCGTGCCGCGCTGTTTCCCATCAGTACATTCAGATGCGTGGCTAAAAGATTGATTACGAGTGGGACTCCAAAGAGTAGAAATCTCCCTGAAATAGAGGACCTTGATTTTTCTGAAGAAGGAGGCAGTCGTTTCGAAAGGTCTAATTCGATGCATTGAGAAACGACGTTGCCATGACAAAGGAAAAATCCAAGGTGCGCTGACGTGCCTGCACAGAGAATTCGAGCTGCCGAATGGTGGACGGAACCAAGCGTTTGAACGGCCAATGACGCTGCGTGAGGACGGAACGCGATCTGAGGTCGGGGCACGTGGCCGGATTCCTGGAACCACCGAGTACAGTTTTCAGGCAATGCGCAGCAAAATGCAGGCGGCGGCTGCTCGCGCAATCTGCACAGCGACAGAGCAGGCCGAACTCCGCCCGTGTCAGGATCGCGGCAGGACGGACATGGTCACGGGCAGGGCCAGGGCGGTTGATGTCGGTCCGCAGCACTCGACGGCAACTGGTCCTGGTATCTGAAACATTTGCCCTGCGCTCTTGGCTTTTTGTGCATCAGAACAGTGGCCTCGACGATTCTTTCCACATTCCAACGCGCGCCAACGAATCAACCTGTGGGCCTTCGCAAAGGCAAGCGCCGAAGTCGGTCCTGAGGGCTTGCGTCGCAACCCGCGCCAAGAGCGACACACCCTTGCGCTTGCGGCTGGGGTGCAGCCAGGCGTTGAGCACGCATTGGGTTGGCTGCACGCAGCGCTCTATCCGACCCGCTGCCAAATGCGACGCAGCGTCCATGCCTACGCCATGGAGGCGTCGATACGCAGTGTGGAAAGCACCTCGGACGGCCAGTCCGCCAGGCGCAGACCGTGAGTCGCAAGCAACGCCAGCACCACGCGTTCCAACCCGAAACCCAGGCATGCGGTATGGGCGGGGGAGTCGCCCTCGGCTGCCTCGATACGAATGTTGAATTTGCTCGTGAAATGCTCCTGATGCCAGTTGAAGGAGCAGATGGCCGTGGGAGGCTGCTGCGCAATGACTGGCACCATGATCTCGAACTTGAGCCGTTGCTCGCGCTGGCTATTGGCAAGCATGCGCCCATTTCGACCAAAAAATGGATCGTTTGCGACATCACGCTGCACCGGCAAGCCGAGGTTGCTTAAGAGATCCATGCCGCGCAACAGCCATTCGTCACGCCATCGCTCGACGACGGTGGGTGGCCCGACGCGGATGAACTCGCGCATGCGGAAAGACTGCAGCCGTGTCGGCTCGTTCGAAGGTTCGTGGCGATAGCACCAGCCTCTGACGGTGGCGGTGCGCCCGCTATTCGACAGCAGCCCGCTGAATGCCGGGTAGACGGGGTAACAGGCGGCAGGAAGCAACATGACTTCAGTGATATCCAGCAGATCCTCCCAGCGCTGTCCATCCGCGGCCTTACTAGCCATCTCGCGTGCGACCACCTCGTTTCCAAAAAAGCTGTGGATGCTGCCGATGAGTTGGGGAAAGCTCTCGAGATAGCCAAGCTCCTCGATCATTCGGCGCGCGACAATTGGCGGGAAGGTCATCTTCTCCGCGAGTTTTGCCTCATCGCATCGCATGACAAGTGCGTCGAAACACTCGAGGATGTGCTCGAACACTGCTCCGCGCCCATAGCAACCGCGAACCTCCGAAGGGATGATCAGTTGGTGCTCCACCAACGCGGCATGAAGGTCCGTCGCATTGCGCAATGCCAGCGGGCGAGACAAGGTTTCGGATCTCTTCTGCGTCATAGGATTCACGCTTCCTTCGAAACCAAGAGGATCGAGGCACTGGCCATTTTGATCCGTTCATTGGAGATCATCAGGGCGCCGGACAGGACATCTCGATATTCACGTCCTAAGCTGAATGGGCTGTCATTCTTGTAGGCCAGGACTCCGATGGTTTGCAATGCCCCATGGACGAGCCTGGGCGCGGATTCGGAAAGCGCGACCTTGAGATTGTTCATGCGAAGCGCCCACCGCATGCCCAAAGGATCGGCTGCATCGCGAGTTCCCGCTGCCTCCGAATCGAAATCGATCGCGGCCATCGTCCAGTTGTGTCGCATCGCCTGCAGATCGGCGTTGAGCGTGGCAAGCCGCGTGGCCCCGGGCGGCATCGAGCCAGGTGCTCCGCGCGCTTGCTGGCGAATGAAAGCCGCAGCCTTGCGATATGCGCCTGTCGCAATTCCGGTCCACAACGCTGACCAGAGAATATGTGAGTACGGCACCATCGTCATCGCTGCGATCTCGGAGAACGGCGTAGAGAAAATGTGACCACGCGGTATCACGGCGCGCAGCTTGAAGCCGGGACTGCAGGTTCCACGCATGCCCAAAGTGTTCCAACTTGTCGTCTGGCTGAGTGTCCGCTGCGTTCGTTGGACCAACACCAAGACCTGATCGTTCTCCGCGGCTCGGGCGCCGCTGCGTGCCGTCACAAGAATGGCGTCGGCTTGCTCGCAATAGGAGCCCGTGGTTGCATCCTTCTCCAACACGGCTTGCTCCCCCTCGCATTGGACGGCGCACAGGCTGCGGCGCATATCGCCGAATGTTCCGACCTCCGAAGTCATGGAGCCGACCAGCCACTGAGTCTTCGACAACTGATTCAGAAAATCAGTGATTTCGGGATCTTTCTTTCCGTGCCAAATAAGACACGCGATCTGGCTGTAGTGCATAGCCAGCACCATGGCGCTGGAAGCGCAGCTTTCAGCAAGGACAGAGACGATGTTTCCCATTTGCCGCATCCCTAGTCCCGCGCCCCCGAACTCTTTTGGAATCTGCACTGAGAGCAATGCGGCCTCTTGCATCGCCCTGAGCGTCTCGATTGGAAACCGGGCCTTCGCATCGACATCATCAGCATGTAGGGCGGCAACATCCCGACCAATGCGTCGCGCACAAGCTTCGGCCCAGTCAGGGGCTGGCTCACTCTGTCTTTCTGCCGGATGGATGTTCATGAAAAGTAGGAGTGTGTTGTCGCAAGGTGCGTTGTACCGTCGTTGCCCGCTCGCCAGCGTTGAATCGGTCGAATCAACCGGGCAGATAGAGAACTAATGCCCGCCCGTGGTCGATGAAATTGGAAACATCTGACCTCCTCAGTTGTGGATGCGCATAGATTAGGTCCATGTATGAAAGTACCCATGTGCTTTCGATTCGCTGCAGCGATTGCTCTTCGTCTCTTGGCCGTGTGCGTGTTGGCGTCGATGTCGTCGCGACCAGCGCGATCGAAGCGTCCATTCTGAGTTTTGGTGAACGATTTGTCAGACGAATCTTCACTGCGCACGAGATCGCAACCGCGAACGGATCTGTCCCCCGACTGGCGGCAAGGTTTGCTGCCAAGGAAGCTGCGATCAAGGCGTTCGACATGTCCGAGATGGGCGTGGACTGGCGGCACATCGAGATGCGTAGCGACGCGGCGAGACGTCCAAGCTTGCATTTCTACGGAAGTGCTCGAAAGCGTGTCGACTCTTTTAGACCGGCCGATATTTCGGTCTCGGTGAGTCATGAGATCGACGTCGCCTTCGCCGCAGTCGTTGCCCTTCTCGCTCCCTAGGGCTTGCATGCGGAAGCGGTTGCGCCGTATCTGCTGCTGAGACCCGTGCCATCCATCAACTCCAATCAAACTTGCTGTCACACCCATGAAGAGTCCTACCGACATTGAAGAAATCAAAGCTCAAGTGCGTCAGGTCGTCGCAAAGTACGGACGCCTCACCCACGATGTCACCTCGCTTTCCGACGAGTCCAGCCTCAGCGAGGCCGGAATGACTTCGCACGCGAGCGTCAACATCATGCTCGCCTTGGAGGCTCAATTCGGTGAGTTCCCTGAGTACCTTCTCACGCGCAGTTCGTTTCGAAGTGTGGCGTCCATCGTCCAGGCCGTCTGCGCCCTGCCAGATCACTGACCGCCCGGCCCGACCGGCCGAACTTTGCGATGTGCGTCAGCCGCTCATCATTGCTGTGAACCGGTGCCATCGGCGCCTCCTCCGACGGGACGCTCGTGAACTCTCTTCATTCCGATCCAGATAAAAACAAGGCCATATCGATCATGGGGATTCGGGGCATCCCTGCTCGCCACGGGGGGTTCGAAACCTTCGCCGAGCGACTCGCACCGTACCTGGTGGCCGCGGGATGGAGCGTCACCGTGTACTGCCAGGAAGATGGGAGGGTGCCCCTTCGAGAATCAACTTGGAACGGAATCCGTCGCGTCCATATCGGAGTCGGTTCCGACACCGCGTTGAACTCCATTCGATTCGACTGGGCATGCATCACTCACGCTTTGCGCGAAAAGCCCCCGCTTGTCCTGACCCTGGGCTACAACACCGCCGCATTCGGGCTGCGCCTGCGCGCCGCGGGCATTCCCAATGTCATGAACATGGACGGTATCGAATGGTCGCGCGACAAATGGGGATGGCCGGCGAGAGTCTGGTTGTATCTGAATGATTGGGCCGGATGTTGGGGTGCAACACATCTGATCGCAGACCATCCTGAAATTGCCCGACACCTCACCTCGCGGGTCTCGGCTAGAAAGATTTCCACGATTCCGTATGGGACCACCGAGATCGTGCATGACGGCGCCGCATCGTTGGCTCCCTACGGTCTGACGCCAGGACGCTTCGCCACCCTGATAGCGCGTCCCGAGCCGGAAAACTCGATCCTCGAGATCGTCCAGGCTTTCTCTTCGCGTAAGCGCGGCATCGAACTGGCGGTGCTGGGGAACTTCATGCCGGAGCAAGTCGCCTATCACGAGCGGGTCATGAGTGCGGCCAGCGATGAAGTCCGCTTCCTGGGCGCAATCTATGACCCCGCCACTGTTCAGGCCCTGCGCAAGCACTCGATCTTGTACTTGCACGGTCATCGCGTCGGCGGAACTAATCCGTCGCTGCTCGAAGCGATGGGCGCAGGTAACCCTGTTCTCGCCCATGACAACCGCTTCAACCGGTGGGTTGTCGGAGAAGGTGCCGAGTATTTCGACGACGCACTCACCTGCAGCGATGCTCTCAATCGCCTTCTCGATGACCCTGTTTCTCTGATGCGCATGAGCAAGGCGTCCATGCAACGTGCCCTGAACACATTCGCCTGGGTCGATGTGCTCCATGCGTACGCGACATTGCTCACGGACGTGCACGCCTGGGTCCACGGCCGTCCTGCCTGGCCACGTGCACGTGTTCCGCAGTCCTACGAGGGTCAGTCCCACCGATGAGCCGCAGTATCAACACCCTGATCTCATGGCCGAAGGCGCCGACACACCTGCTCGTGTGCCTGGCATTGGCTTTCCTCGCGACGTTGCTCGCGGGCTGCAGCCAGACGACAACTCAAATCGACGAGCGTGCACAGCCTCTTCTTTCAGGCCACGAGGCCTCGCCTGCCGATGCGATGAGCTATACCTTCGCACCGGGCGACGAGTTCGATCTGCGTGTTCCGGACGGGCCGCAGTTTGATCAGACCGCGCGCGTGCGCCCTGATGGGCATGTCAGCCTTCCCTTGATCGGTACGGTCCGTTTCCAGGGGCGTACGGTTGAAGACGTGCAAAGCGAGCTTCGCTTGCGGATGGATTCGATTGCCGGTAACCGGCTTCAGCGCGAATACCTTCTGCACCCGAACGACGAGATTGAAATCAAATTTCCCTTTGCACAGCAACTGAACGAAGCCGTGCGCATCCGGCCGGACGGAAAGATCCAGCTGCAGATGGTGGGTAGCGTCCAGGCCGAAGGGCTGTCGCCCGAGGCGCTCAAGCGCGAACTCGGCATACGCTACCGACGATGGTTGCGCAAGCCGGATGTCGCAGTGATCGTGCGCTCGGTCAATTCACAGAGCGTACGCACCGCCAGCGGCCTCGGGCGTGCGGGCCTGCGGGGCCTAGAGCCTGTGCTGGTGGCGCGCGGATTCCAGGCGCCGCAGATTTTTGTGGGCGGCGAGGTCGCAAAGCCCGGCATGCTGCCATTCAGAAGCGGTCTGTCGCTGGTTCAGGCGCTTGTTGAGTCCGGTGGCCACTTGCCCAGTGGCGATCCCGCCGCACTCGTGATTCTGCGACGGTCGTCCAACAACGGCGTGGAAGTAATTCAAGCTGGCTTCGATGCTGATCGGCTCCGATCGCCAGACCGGGATATTCTGCTGCGGCCCTATGACGTCGTGGTGCTTCCCAAATCGGGAGCTGCGACGTTGGCCGACAACTTGAACAAGTACGTGTTCAATCTTGTCCCGTTTCTTCGCAACAGTTCTGTCGGGGCGACCTACAACATTCGCGGCTACCAGCAGTGACAAGCCAGAGAGACTTCATGGCCGCTACCCCACTTCTTTATCCCCAGCGTGATCCTTCCAAGCCGCCAGCGTTCTTGATGGTCGATGCCTTCGAGCTCGTCTGGCGCAACAGGTGTCTGATTGGCGCGAGTGTGCTGCTGGTGACTGCACTGTCCCTGGGGCTGTACTTCTTGCAGCCGCCGCTGTTCACGTCCACTGCGAGGGTCTTGGTGCAAACCGAGCAGATCGGCACCCCGTCGTTCCTGTCGGGAATTGCAGCCTATCGGGAATCGCAGATCGCGGAGCCTGTGGGCCGAAAGATTGAAACCGAGATGGCGCTCATTCTCAATCGTCGCAGTGCGATCGATGTGGTCGACGCGTTAGGGATCCAACGGTCGCATTTGCCCGGGTCATCTCTCGCGGGAGCCAAGCAGTCGATCGTGGGCGTGTGGCGGCGGTGGACGGATCAGGAGGATGCCGAGGAGGCGACGGCTTCGAACACGCTGGTGGACGAATTCCTGAGCAACATCATCGTCGAGCCTGTTCGATCCAAGGCCGCTGAAACCACCTCCAACGTCTTGGAGATCAAGTTTGAAGCAACCGACCCGGAGGTGGCTTCGAGCGCTCTGGGCAAGATGCTGGACGCCTATCTGCAAGTCGGTGCACAGCAGAACAGGAAGCTTGGCATCGCTACCACGGAGCTGCTGAAGGCACAAATCCAACAAGCAAAGACAGATCTGGCCAAGAGCGAAGAGGCGCTCGTGGCGCAGGCCGTGCGCGAGAGCGAGCAAGCCACGCTCACCGCGTCGGTGTCGTCGTCGACCGGGGCTGGCTTGTCCGGCCAACGGGCAGCGGGCCGCACGTCCAATGAGGCCGCGACCTCGCAGTTGATGACCCAATTGGTGGACCTCCAGGCGCAACTCGACGAGCTTCGCCAGACCTTCACCGATGAGACAGAGGGCGTTCGAAAGCTCAAGCGTCGTGTGGACGAGGCGCGAAGCCGCGTCGCGGCCCAGGTACGCGCCAGCGCACAGAATACGGCCGTATTCAATCGCCTCGATCGACAGCGTTCGCTGGCCCAGGACCACTACATCGAGCTGCGTCGCAAGCTCGAACAGATCGAGCTCTACATGAAACTGACACCGGCAGCACTCGACGGCCGCATAGTAGTTGCTCCACCGAGCCAGCCGGGTCGCAACGAAGGACACAAGAAGAAGTCGATGGCAATGGCGGGTCCGATCGCAGGCTTCTTGTTGGGCCTTCTGCTCGCGACGCTGCGAGAGCTCATGCGCCCGCGCATTCGCACGCGTCGCGGGATCGAACGCATGCTGGGTATACCGGCACTCGGCACCGTGCCGTCTTTCCCGGTGGATGCGTCTTTTGCATCCGTCGTCGAAAGGAGAGACGAAACGAGATGACCACGCTTGACCCTTTCCGTACGGCGCGAATCGGCTTGGCGCTGCTTGAGAAGCTGGCGAGCAGGCCCTCCGGCGGTCATGCGGTGCTAATCACGAGCGCCGCAGCCGGCGAAGGAAAGACCTTTGTTGCGGGCCTACTGGCGCGTGCGTTGGCGCCTTCCGCCGAAGGCGACATCGCCATCGTCGCCGCATCCGGGCCCGACAATGGCACTTGCGAGCCCGCATCGGCCGGAGGCTTTGCAACGCTCATGACCACCGGGGCTTTGGATCCGGTATCGGTACTGGCCACCGGCACCTCCGGGCTTTTTCACATTCCGCATGGCGGTGGCGAACGGTTGATCTCGGTGTTCCAGCCTGCAGGTGTGGCGCGAGCTCTCACCGGGCTGCGCAGCAGGTTCCACCTGAGCCTCATCGACGGGCCTGCGCTGGCCGAATGCGGTGCCCTGCTGCACCAGGTGGACCTGGTGTTGCTGGTAGTCGATGCGCGGACGACGTCCCCACGGGTGATCCGCCGTGCGTTGGCTCGGGCCTTCATCGGCACGCAGCACATCGACGCTGCGATCCTGAACCACGCGGCAGGAGACACCCCTGCCTGGCTGGGGGGCGAATGATGCGCATGGGGCGAGTGTGGTGGTCGCTGACAAGGACGGTTCGGTGCCGGCGGGTGCCGCGCGCCTACGCCGTCGGGCTGCTGGCGCAGGCGCCGTCGGTGCAACCGGCCACTGTTCGGGATGGTCGGTTGAGATTCGCCGAACGAGCGTCTGGGGCACTTCAGATGTACCGGCCTCTGCTGCAAGCGCTGCTTCTTCGGAAGTCGATGAGATTCGCAAATGCGGGGGCGCGGCAGCTCGCAACCGAAGGTGCATCGTTGGAGCCGCTCGCATGCCGGATCCGGGGGAGATGCGTCGGGTGATGCGTCAACGATTCCTGCGCCCCTTCGTTTCGGCCATGGGCTCGCGGCTGGCGACCGCAGCGCTGAGCTACGGCCTGTTCTGGGCCTTGTCGCGAATGATGGGGGCGTCGCAGTTGGGCGGATTTTCGCTGTTGATGAACATCTTTCTGATGGCACAGTTGCTGCCATTGCTCGGGCTGTCGATCCCACTGATGCGGCGCATAGCGACAAAGACCGAAGACACTGCTGTGGAGGTGACGAACGCCTTCGTTTTTGCGCTTCCGGTGAGTGTCGTTCTGGCACTTTGCATAGGCGCCTGGGGGCAAGTTTCCAACCAGCGCGAGCTGGCGCCATTGTTCTGGCTCGTGGGGGCTTCGCTGCTTCCAACGGCCTGGACGGTGGTGGCCGAAGTTGCCTTGCTGGGGCAGGACCGACTGACGGATGTTGCGCGCATCAACTTCTTTGAGGCCCTGCTGCGCACCTTGCTGAGCGTGACGAGTGTGCACATGGGGCTTGGTCTCGAAGGAGTCTTCGTGATCTTTCTGGGCTTGCGTTGTGTCGCGGTCCTCCTCTATCTGCGCCATCCCTCCATTCCGTTGCCACGTCCGGGGCACTGGCGCTGGTCTCTTCAAAAGCGCAATTGGCGGGAAGTTCCCGTTTTCTTCGGCATCGCGCTTGTTGCGGCATTGGTCTCGCGCCTGGACGTTCTGACGCTTTCTCACTTACGAGGCCTGGACGAAGTGGCCGTCTATGCTGCTGCATCGCGTCTGTACGACGCAGCACAGATGCTGCCGACTGTCACGGCGCTGCTGATCTTGCCAGCGCTGTCGCGACAATTCATCGTCTCTCGCGATCATCTCAGCGTGACCTTGCTGATGGCGGTGCGCCTGAGTTTGACCTTCGGACTGGGGTTAGCGCTTTTTGCCTCTGCATTCGCCCAACCGGTGATCGACCTTCTTTACCGGGCGGACATGGCCGGCGCCGCCGGCGCGTTGCGTTGGCTGATATTTGCTGCGGTCATCATGGTCGCCGACGTCATCCTTTCTTCGACCATGCTGGCCGCGAAAGCGCAGACACAAGATCTGCGTTCCCTGAGCCTCGGATTGTTCGCTCTGGTCCTCGCGCTGGCCGCGCTCGTGCCCCGCTTCGGATCGAACGGAACGTCTGCGGCCGTCATGTTGGGGCTGGCCGTTCGTGTGGCAGTGCGATTGCGATGGGCCGTGCGCGATCTCGACATGCCCTCGCCCTGGCTGCATCTTGCAAGGCTTGCGGCGGCCTGCGCCGCTGGCCTGTGCGTGTTGGCCGTGATGCGTCCTCACGGGGCTGTCGCCACCGCATCCTGTGCTCTTCTTGCGTACGCAGTTGTCGTTGTTCTCAGTGGTGGCCTGGGCAAAGAACCGCTGAAGGGACTGCGCGCGGATATCGCGCTGCTGACCAAGCTTGACCTGGAGACGGAGAGAAAACCGCATGCGCATTCTTCATCTTGACCCCGACGACATGGGCAATCCACTGTCCGGTGGTGGTCCCGTGCGAACCTACGAGATATACAAACGGCTCGCGCGTCGGCACGAGGTCACGGTGCTGACGCCAACCTTCGAGGGATCGACGCGCGAAATGCATCGCGATGGCATACGCTATCTGCGCCTGGGTCGCAAGATTCGCGACCACGGATCCTCGCACCACATCACCTATCTGATGTCGCTGCCAGGTGCTGTTCGCAGGTTTGACCACGACTTGCTCGTCGAAGACTTCATGCCGCCCGCCTCATCCACGTGGACACCATGGTTTCGACATCGCGACCGCCCGTTGATCGCATCGGTGCAATGGTTCTTTGCGCGCGCCTACACGGAAAAGCTCAAGCTGCCATTTCACTGGGGCGAGGAGTACGGCGTTCGCATGTACGACTACTTCGTCGTGCTCACCGAGGCGATGAGAGAGCGCATTCGAGGCCGACATGCGGGTGCGAGCTGTCGGGTGATCGCAAATGGCGTGGATGAGGCGTTGTTTCAGACAGCCGCCGTGCCGGGGCGTGGCATCCTTTATCTGGGTCGCATAGAGATCGCGGCTAAGGGCATTGATCTTCTTCTGGCGGCATATGCCCGCATTCCGGAAGCGGAACGCCAGCCACTGACGCTGGCCGGAACGGTCCAGGAGCCCGCTGCCTTGCAGGCCCTGATCGAGAAATTCGAACTGCAGCGGTGGGTCTCGGTCCCGGGCTCCTACGACCCGATAACCAGGCTTCGCCTGTTGGAAGGCTGCCGTTTCGTCGTGATGCCTTCGCGCACCGAGACCTTCGGCATGACCATCGCCGAGGCCAACGCGGCCGCTCGGCAAACAGTCATCTGGGACCGAGCGCCCATGAATGAGGTCGCGTCGCCTTCGAGCCCGCGCGTGCGTGCGTTCGACATCGATGCTTACGCAGCTGCCATGCGTGAACTCCTTGCCATCCCCTCCCCACACCTTGCGCAACTGGGTGAAGACACGCGCCGGCACGCACGGCGCTGGGATTGGAATGCGGCGGCTGACGCTCAGGAGTCCTTCTATCTGGAAGTGATGGAGCTTCAGCAACGAGGCCGCCGAACTTCCGGCCTCAAGTGAGAAAGTCAATTGACATGATGTCGCAAACTGCGAAACCTGCATCCCGCGCTTTTCAGTGCAGCCGGCCGGGGACACCTTGTCCCGGGGGGCGTCTCAATTCCATGGAGGTCATGTCGTGACAACCCCGCTCGTGACCATCATCGTTGTCAACTGGAACGTGCGTGACTTGCTGCGCGGGTGCCTCAAATCCGTCTTCGAGCAAGGTGGTCTCGCAGCGGATGCAATGCACGTGATCGTCGTGGACAACGCTTCCCATGACGACAGCGCGCAGATGGTGCGAACGCATTTTCCACAGGTGCAACTGATCGCCAACAACGACAATGTGGGCTTCGGCCGGGCCAACAATCAAGCCTTGGTGCACTGCGCAGGCCCATACGTGCTCCTGCTCAATCCCGACACCGTGGTCGAGCCGGGTGCCATCGCCGGTCTGGTTCATGCGATGGATGCCGAACCGGACGTTTCGGTGATCGGATGCAGGCTGCTCAATGGCGACCGCACGCTGCAGCGCTGGACCGGCGGAGCCTACCCCCGCTTGCTGAATCTGGCGAACCACTACTTCTTCCTGGACCGCTTGCTGCCCAGCGCATGGCGGCCGTTGCCTCTGTACCTGGATCGGGACGTTCGGGACGACATGGACGTCGACTGGGTTTCCGGTGCATGCATGATGTTGCGTACGAGCGATCTCGATGGCCGTCTCTTCAACACCGAGTACTTCATGTACGGCGAAGACATGGAGCTGTGCCATCGCCTCAAAGAGGCCGGCGGTCGGATCGTCTACAGCCCCAGAATTTCGATTGTCCACTTCCAGGGCGAGAGTATGAAGAAGCAGGAAGGTGATGTCCTGCTGTCCTCGCTGAAAGGCCCGAGACAGTTCTATCGGCAGATGCGCGGGGGGCGCGCCTTGCATGTCTACGATGCGGTGACAGTGGCGGGTTTCGCCTTGCGTTGGTTGCTGTTTCGTGTCGCTGCCCTTGTGCGCCCGGGGGCTTCATTCGACGGCAAGGCCCGCTCCAGCCGCGACATGATGCGCCGTGCGTGGGCCATATTGCGCGCAGGCTGAGGCCCGCCCCCCGAGTTCATCAAGATGACGAAACTCATGAGTTCTTCTTCACGGATTGCAGGCCTCACGCGCAGGAGGTTGCTGGCCGGCTCGGCCGTGCTTTGTGGCGCACCCTCGCTTTTGGTGAGCGCATCACAGCCGAGCGGGCCGTTCTCACCGAGTGAGGAGACACACGCGTTCGCCGTGACGGTTGATCCGCGAGCGTCGGCCACCCCTGTGAATCAGCGCATACTGGGAAGCAATGTCGGATGGGCATTCGGAGGGGACAACATGCTTGCGCCGGACGGCTCCTTCGCTCCGGCGATGCTGGAGATGGCGCGCCGGCTGTCACCCAGAGTACTTCGATATCCGGGAGGGACTTACTCGGACGTTTTCCATTGGGAAGCGCCCGACAATGAACATGTGTTCAGCCGGCAGTCACTGCCCACGCTGATGAACACGCAGCGTTTCCTCGAGTTGTGCGAAGCGGTGGGCGCCGAAGCACTGATCACAGTCAATGTGGTCACGGGTTCGCTCGAGGAGGCGGTTCGATGGTTGTGGGCCACCAATGTCAAGGGAATGACTTCCCGCATCACAGGCCGAAAGCTGCCGCGGGTGAAGTTCTGGGAGGTCGGCAACGAGCCCTACCTGAAAGAGCAGTCGCGTTCGGACATCGATCTCAGGCCCAGGCAGTTTGCGCATCGTGCCAATCTTTTCATTCGAGCCCTCAGGCTGGTAGACCGGCACATCGCCATTGGTTTGCCTTTGACCTCCGATACACGGGGCGAACTTCCGGTCACCCCCTATCCGGGTTTCACCCGCAAGGTCCTGGACATCGTGGATCAGGATTTCGACTATGTCAGCGTTCACAACGCCTATATGCCATTCGGAGTCAAACGCGATCTGACGCCGAACGACTTTTATTGGGGTGCCGCCGCGGGGGCACTGACGGTGCAAGCGGACTTGGCTGAGATGACGAAGCTGGTGGAAGAACTTCGCCCCGGGCGCAGGCTGCCGATTGCGGTCACGGAGTACAGCGCACTATTCACGCTGGGGGCGGGGGCGTCCGACCGCTGGATCTCCACACCGGCGGGTGCGATCTTCCTTGCCGACGTGCTGCGCGTCTTCGCCGAGGCACCCAATTTTCTGCTAGCTACTCATTGGTCGTTGTCGGCAAATTGGCTGTTTGGGGCGATCCATGCCGACGGGCATGCCCGCCCTGCCTACCAGGTGCTCCAGTTGATGGGCGAAGCGCTCAAGGGCGATCGCCTGACATCTCGTGTGCAGGCGCAGTCTGTGCGCGTGCGGGGCGTGGGACAGGCCGCTGCTGTCGATGCCATGCCGCTGGTCGAGGTGCTGGCAACGCGAACGCAGGATAGCGCAAGGCCCGGCGGTCGCACGATGCGACTTTTCATGATCAACAAGGATCCTCGGCGCATAGCCGTCGGGCGGCTCAATCTCGGTTCATCCTATCCTGTGAGTGCCCACATGAGCGTGCTCTCGGCCGCCGATGTGTTCGACGACCGGGACGTGCGCGATGTACTCATCCGAACCGACTTCTCTCCCAACATGGGGGACGTCCAGGCGGGCATTCGGTTGCCCCCGCACGGTATCGCGCTTCTGACCATCGAACTCGCTTCAACATGACGCTTGCCATCACACGTCCGCGCATCGGCGTGGACTTTCACACCTTCGACGGGATCTATCAGGGAAGCCGCAGCCATATTCTTGGCCTCTACCAGGAGGCCATCGAGCTTGCGCCCGAGATGGACTTCATTTTCCTTCTGAAGAACCCCGGCCGGCTGCGCAAGGAGCACCCGGTGTTCGCCTCAGCGAACGTTGAGCTGGTCGAAGTGCCGCATGTGAGTGGTGTGGCGCGCCTGGGCTGGCAACTGGCACTCATGCAGCGAAAGCTCCGGTTGGATCTGCTCCATGTCCAATACCGTTTGCCGCTTTTCTCTTTCTGCGCTTGCGCCTGCACAATCCACGATACCCTGTTCGAAACGCACCCGCAGTTCTTCACACCCGCGTTCGTGCGCATGTCCCGCCTGACCAGCCGCCACGCGGTGCGGCGTGCTGATCTGCTTTTCACGGTCAGCGAGTTCTCTCGCCAGGAAATCGCTCGCCTGTACGCCGTCGACGCCTCTCGCATTGCAATCACCACCAACGGCATCGACAACCGCCGCTTCCATCCGGGCGCTGAAGGCATTGAACATGTGCTCGCGGTGGGTCTCGAGTCCGGGAAGTACCTGTGCACCATTGGCCGGCTCGAGCCGCGCAAGAATCATCTGAACCTTCTTCGTGCCTATGCGCTGTTGCCCCAGCCTCGCCTGCCCCTGGTGATCATCGGGCAGCGCGACTTCCATAGCGAGGAGATATTCGCAAAGGTGCGCGAATTGGGCTTGGATCGAGAGGTCCGTTTTCTTGAGAATGTTCCCGATCAGGGACTGCCGGCCCTGTTACGGCATGCGGCAGTTTTCGTCTACCCCAGCCATGCCGAAGGCTTTGGCATGCCCGTGGCCGAAGCCATGGCCAGCGGCGTGCCCGTGGTGACTTCCAACTCCACATCCTTGCCGGAGGTGGCCGGCGATGCTGCATTGGTGGCGGACCCACAAAGCCCGGCGAACATCGCGCGCGCCATTCTTATGCTGATCACACGGGAAGATGAGAGATCCCGCGTCATACAGCGAGGATTGTTGCAGGCCGCTCGTTTCAACTGGCGCAGTGCTGCCGAGGTCTTGGTCCAGACCTATCGCACGCGATTCGGCATGAAGCCACCCTTTGCAGACCGCGAACATCGAACCCGATTCCCTGGAGCGCCCCAATGAAAAGCATCGAAGGCTGCGATTGGAGTCCGACACCATCCATCCAGACAGCTTTTCACTCAGGGGAGCCAGGGCCCCTGCGAAGCGGTGCGCCGTCGATGATCCGGGCGCGGATCGCCCAATCTCGCAATTCCGAAACGCCGGGACTCGTTCGCCAGGTCTGCGGGGGTCTGAATGAGGAACTTCTCCGGCGCATGAAGGCTGCTGGCGGCGATGAAATCGCCATCTGGGCGTGGCAGCTCGTGTGGGATGATGCGAGCGTTCGGGCCCGACGTCCACTGCCCTGTCCGCTGTGCTTCCTGGCCGCACGCATCGGCGCGCTCAAGCGGCTCGATCCCGTGGGCAACACCCGATCGGTCTGCTGCTCGCGCTGCAAGACCATTTACGCGTTTGATCCGGGCTGAAATGCCCAGGCCTCTTTCAGGCATCTGTAAGAGATGCCGCGCATCGGCGTGGAAGAAATTCGTGGCTCCCGGGCGATGCTCGTTCCCTCTGGCGCCTCACTTGCCGGCGAAGTGCTGGCGCACCGCCTGCAACCCGGTCTCCCATGCCATCGCAGTCTTCTCTAGTTCGGCCACCGGATCCAACGGACGGTGCAACACGATCGCACGCGCACCCTTGAAAATCATGGCCTTCGCGTCATGCGCAATCTGCGTGAAAGCCTCAGCCGCCACGGGGCATTCGGCGTCAGCGCCGTGGCCAAGCCATTGAAGAGACTGTGCGGCGAGCTCGAAGGCGGCTCCTAGCTGCCGCACCGTCGCGAACGCCCATTCGTTGTAGTGAGGCAATCCCAGTTCTCGCATCGTTGGCAAGTCATGGGCGAACCGCTGGGCAAAGCGCAGCACCGGATTAGAAGAAGGTGCGCGCTTCAGGTGCTTGCGCCACAAGGCGCGACTGGCCACTCGCAACGCATCTGCAGGCAGGCTCGGACCGTGCCCGAATCGCACGGTTTCGGCGTACAGCGGCAAGCAGCCAGGATGGGGCGGCGCATCGAGCTGGAAGAGCTTGATGAAGTCTTCGCCGGACAGAAAAAAATGCCCTGCGTTGTGAAAATAGCCCATTCGATGGCCCGTCGTTTCGATGTGGGTGATCGCGATGGACGTTTTCGTGTGATTCTGTCTGTAGTCTGTGCTTGCGGTGTCCGGCAACCAAAAAGCCGGTGCTTCCGTGATGACGAAGCTGCCGCGGTTCATGTGCTCGAGCGCGTGCTCAAGCAGTGGCTTCCAGACGGTGAGTTCATTCACCAGCACGCCGTAGATCTCGTACAAATCGTCGTGCGAAGGCTTGCAGAACGTCCATTGGTCCTCCTCGAAATCAATGCCTATCACGAACGGAAGCATTGCTTCGGGTACCAGTGCGTGTGCATGCAACAGCTCGATCCAGACATCGATGTAGCAATTCTTTTCCCGCCATACAACGTCATCGCTGTGCAGGGCATGGCTCCTGTAGTTCGTCGCATCAAGGTCCGCCCGTGGGCCGGGCCGGACGCCGCTCGGAGTTCTTTCTTCCATGGTGCAGGGAATACCTTCCTGATACTGCGTGTTTTCGATGTCTGGTTCATTTCCATTGTGAGCAGCTTTCTTCCCTTGGATCGGGGATGCCGCCGGTCAAGCCGCAAAAACTCGTTCGAACTGCGAATCAATGCCTATGTCCGCTTCATGTTCAATTGCCTCTGAAGAGCTGCACTTGCCCCAGGTCACGCCACAGGCCGTCGTCGTGTTCTTGCATGGCCTGAAGATGTCGCCTGATGTGCTGCTTCAGTTCGCTGACATATTTCCCGCGCCCGTGGTGTTGTGTGTCCCCCATGGACCGATACACGAGCGAGACGGCAGTCGAAGCTGGTGGCCCACGGACCCCGTGCAACGTGCGGCGCGTCTGGCCGGCGGTCCAGTCGATCTGTTCGAGCAGCATCCCCAAGGGCGAATGGAGGCGCGTCAGGTTCTGAGCCATGTGCTCCATGAGCTGCGTGAACGTTGGCCGTTGCTGCCGCTTGTTCTGATCGGATATTCCCAGGGAGCGATGCTGGCTGTCGATCAACTCCTCATGGGCACAGGTCCGTTGCCCGATGCGCTCGCACTGCTCTGTGGCACTTGCATCGCGCTCGACGAGTGGCTTCCCCGGCTCCAGTGCGCCGAGTCCCCGATGCGCGATCTGCCAGTGCTGCTGATGCATGGTGAGCACGACCAGGAACTGAGCATCGCGGCCGGCCTGCGACTGCGCGACAGTCTGGCGGCAGCGGGTGCGAGCGTGCAATGGCGGACATTCGACGGCGGGCACGAGATGCCACCCGCTGTGTGGCGCCGCTTGGGCCGGTTTCTGATGGAGCAACTGCCCGCTCCGAACCCTGCGTCCCACGAAAATCAGGTTGGGAGGCGAGCGTTGCCGGCCCAATGGGAGCTGTGCTGCCAGCCGCCTGCGGTTGCGGGCTGCGAAGCGCCTGGCCCTCGCGATGGCTGGCTTCGTATCGAGCGTCCCCAGCCAGTGGCTGCAGCGCTAGCAGATCTTGGCCTTTTCTCCCTCGATGGCCCACTGCGTTCCTTCGACGACGAGGTGGTCTGGTATCGCGCTCGCTTCGATGCCCCGCAGGAGGGAGTCGATGCCGGCTGGACATTGGGGTTTGACGGGCTGGCCACCGTGGCGCAGGTCTGGCTCAACGGGCGCAAATTGCTGTCCACCCACAGCATGTTCCGGCGTTGGACCGTCTCGGTGAGCGACCAACTGCAGGACACGGGCAACGAATTGCTCCTGCGTTTCGATGCCCTGAACGAACGCCTGCGCGAGCGACGTGCTCGCCCACGATGGCGCGTTCCGATGCTCGAACAACAGCAACTGCGCTGGTGGCGAACGACATTGCTCGGGCGCACGCCAGGCTGGTCGCCACCGGTGGCTGTGGTCGGACCTTGGTTGCCGATTTGGATCGAGCGATCGCACGCGCCACAGCCCGAAGTGCTTCAACGTCGTGCCTGGCTCGAGGGAACGTACGGGTGCTATCAGGTAACGATTGCCGTGCGCGCTCCTTCGGTGAAACAGGCGCAACTGTGCCTGCGGCGTGGCGGGCGCACGTTCGAGCAGGCAATGTCCGTGGTGCAGTCTCTCGATGGTGCACAGCGACTTGCGGCGACGTTGCGATTGCAGCAGCCGACCCTGTGGTGGCCGCATACGCATGGCGAGCCCGCACTGTATGAGGCATGGGTCGAGGTCCACGGCGCCGATGCAACCGTGCATCGCTGGCCACTGGGAAACGTGGGGTTCCGGCATTTGCGGCTTGCCACCGAGAACGGCGCATTCGCCGTGCACGTCAACGACGTGGCGGTGTTCTGTCGTGGGGCGTGCTGGACGCCGCTGGATCCGCTGCGGCTGCGCGCAGAGCCGCATGCCTATGAAGCTGCCATACAGCAGTTACGTGCAGCAGGCATGAACATGGTGCGCATCGTTGGGGCCACGGTGTGGGAGTCTCCCGCGCTTTTCGATGCCTGCGACCGACACGGGGTCCTGATCTGGCACGACCTGATGCTGGCCAACATGGACTATCCCGAAGAGGATCTCGAATTCCTGGAAGAACTGCGAAGCGAGCTAGCCCAGCAACTGCCGGTTTTGCAGGCCCGCCCGTGTCTGGCCATCGTGTGCGGCAATTCGGAAGTCGCCCAGCAAGCGGCCATGTGGGGACTGCCACCCGCACACTGGCAGCCCGATTTATTCCACAGCCGGATTCCCGCCTGGGTCGCACAGTCTTTGCCAGATGCCGCGTACTGGCCGTCCAGCGCGTCTGGTGGCGACTTTCCGCACCAGCCACGCGAAGGCAGCTGTTCCTACTACGGTGTGGGCGCGTATCAGCGCCCCTTGGAGGATGCGCGACACAGCGGCGTGCGTTTCGCCAGCGAATGCCTGGCATTCGCCAACATCCCCTCCGATGACACACTCGCGCGCCTTCCACAAGGACAGGTCGCGCGCGTTCATCAGCCATCCTGGAAAGCTCGCGTGCCCCGCGACCTGGGGGCCGGGTGGGACTTCGACGATGTGCGCGACCACTATGTCGAGCGGCTTTTCGGCGAGCGCGCTGACACGCTGCGTCATGCCGACCCCGCGCGGCATCTGGCCTTGGGGCGCGCTGCCAGCGCCGAAGCGATGGCTCGCGCTTTTACGCAATGGCGTGCGAGCGATTCTTCATGCAGTGGCGCGCTGGTGTGGTTCTTGCGTGATCTGTGGGCCGGTGCGGGCTGGGGCTTGCTCGACGATCAGGGGCAACCCAAGTCCACGTTCCATGCCCTGTCCCGCGTACTGCAACCGACCTGGGTCGGCGTGGTGGACGACGGCCTCAACGGATTGACGCTGCACTGGGTTCACGAAGGCTCGCAGACCATCGACGCGACATTGCAGGTGCATGCGTGGCGTCACGGCGACCAACTGGTCGCGCGCGGACAGACTGCCGTTGAACTGATTGCGCGAGGACGTGGCAGCGTTGCTCTGACGACGGTGTTGGACGGCTTCACGGATCTGAATTGGGCGTACCGGTTCGGTCCGGTTGCTGTCGAGCTTGTGCAGGCGAGACTGCTTGACGGCAGCGGCAAGCCGGTGGCATCGACCTTGCATTTCGACCCTTCACTGATTTCCAGGCGGGGCCCTGTGGGTCTGGTCGCCGTTTCCACACCGAACCCTGACGGCAGTATGACGGTACATCTGAGGACTCGCGCTGCGGCACTGGGCGTCCATTTTGATGCTCGGGGCTGGTTGCCTTCGGACGAGTACTTTCATATGGCCCCTGGCAGCGAAAAGACGCTGTCCTTCACAGCGCTTCCCGGCACGGGCGCACGAGCCTGGAATGCCAGCGTGACGGCACTCAACACGCACGAGTTGCAGTCAATGGGGTGACATCTGCCGAATCGCTGGCCCCTATGGCGCTGGCAGCCAAGCGCGTTCCAAGCCCCACTTTGCTATCGGGCCGTCGGACGGGCGTGTCTGCGGTCGTCAGGGCTGCCCGGCGGGGGCGAGTGTATCGGCAATGATCCGGGATTGGGTCCACATCACCATGGCACCATCAGGCACATCCTTCATGACCTGGGTTCCGGGACCGAACTTGACGCCGTTCCCGATGCGAATGGCGCCAAAGGCGCGTGCGCCGAAGCTCATGACCACATCGTCACCGACCACCGCATAGCCGGGTCCTGCTCCGATGTCTTCTTCACCGAAGCCACCACCGAATCCGCCGTTTCCATGCACGGTCATGCGCGCGCCGATGTGCCCGAATATGTAGACGCCCGTGGCGTGTGCGATGAGCGCCGACGGCCCGATGGACGTCGTCGGTGGAATCTCCGATCGTGTCAGATACATCGAGAAAAGCGAGACGAGGCGCGACGCCCGAGCCCATCCGCGCAGGAAAAGATATCGTGAGATCCGGTGCCAAAATAGCGCCTGGAAGCCTGGCAGCAGCGCGTAGTAGCAGCGGTGCCCGAGCGAGTTCGCGCGCAGATGGAGCACCAATCGCTCCATGTCGGAGCGAATGAGCAGCCAGGTCTGAGCCCAGGTAAGCGGGGGGGGCTCTGGTGGAAGCTTCATGCCGAAATCAATCCTGTCGGTGGGATCAAGAACGAGGACGGCGCGGCGCTAGGCACCGATGCCCAGCTCGGTCGCTGATGGCTGCGTTGCCGGTTCGACCTCGGTGGTATCGCGCCCGTAGCTGTCATCGAATCGAACGATATCGTCTTCGCCCAGGTATCCGCCCGTTTGCACCTCGATCACCTCGAGCGTCGTCTTGCCGGGATTTTCGAGCCGATGGACGGTTCCGGAGGGGAGATAGATCGACTCGTTCTCCCGCACCAGGACAACCTCGCGACCGCGTGTCGCACGGGCCATGCCCTTGACCACGATCCAGTGTTCCGCGCGATGGTGATGCATCTGCAACGACAGCTTGGCTCCCGGCTTGACAGTCAGACGCTTCACCTGGAAGCGATCGCCGAAGTCGACACTGTCATAGGCTCCCCAGGGCCGTACCACGCGCCGGTGCTCCGTTGCTTCTGCCCTGCCCTGGCTCGTCAACATGCGCACCGCCTCTGGTACCTGTTCGACGAAGCCCGCGCCGGCGACCAGCACGGCGTCGGGCGTGTCCACGATGATCAGGTCTTCGGTGCCCAGTGCCACCACGGGCCGATGGGGCGCATGCACAAAGGTGTTGCGCGAGTGCAGCACGCGGCCCATCCCGCTCAGCCGATTGCCTGCACCGTCGGATGCATGCAACTGCGCCACCGCATTCCAGCTGCCCACGTCGCTCCAGACGCCTTCGAAGCGCACGACTGCAATGTCCGTGTGTTTTTCCAGTACCGCGTAGTCGATGCTGTCACTGCGGCAAGCTTCAAAGGCCTCGCGATCCAAGCGCAAGAAGCTGCCATCGGCCGAAACCGCGGCGCTCGCACGTTCGCAGGCCAGCAAGATGTCGGGAGCGTGCGTGCGCAATGCGGCAATCAGCGAGCGAGCCTGCACCAGGAAGATGCCCGCATTCCAGACATAACCGCCATGCAGGATGAGGGATTCGGCCACGGCTGCTATCGGCTTCTCGACAAAGCGCGCCACCTTGCGGCTCGCGCCATGGCCCGTAGGCTCGCCCATCTCGATGTAACCGTAGGCCGTGCTCGGGAAACTCGGCGCCACTCCAAAGGTGACGATCCGGCCGGCCAGCGCGGCTTGCACGCCGCTTTGCACGGTGGCGGCGAACTGCGTCACATCGGGGATGTGATGGTCTGCGGGCGCGAAGAGCAGCAAGTCGTCCGGGGCTGCCAGCAGGGCGGCCGCGGCCATCGCGGCGGCGGTATTTCGCGGCACCGGCTCGAGCACCTGGAGGCCCCGGGTCTGCGCATTGTCCATGGCCTCTCGCACCAAGAAACGATGGTCTTCCGAGGCAATGCAGGTGACGGTCTGGTTCAGACACGCCAATCGCTCCAGTGTCAGCTGAAGCAAGCTCTTGTTGCCGATCAGCGGTGCGAACTGCTTGGGGAGTGCTTTGCGTGAAAGCGGCCACAACCGTGTGCCGCTGCCGCCACACAGGATCACAGGATGGATGGTGGAAGTATTCATAGTGAGCAACCTTTTTCGCCGAAGTGCACAAGGCGCGCGCGTGGCGCGCTGGGCCTTCGCCTCGATGTGTCGAGAGTTGGCCCTTCGTTTTAGCAACAAAAGGACAGCGATCTGCCGCTGAACTTCTGGAGACAGCGTTTTGACTCGCCGCCATTGGGAAAAAGCGCACGATTTGCCCGGCCGGCTGCAGTGCACCGTTCTCCTGCGCCCTCGGCCACGTCGAAAGTGGTGCGGACCCGAGAGACGCACTGCTGCCTTGCGATGTCGGCGCGCGGGCCACGCCTCACAATGGCGAACTGCGCACCCGCCACATGTTGTGATCAGCTGCGCGCGGCGCCGTGTCCGCAGTCTTGAACGAATGCGGCACCATGTCGTGTTTTCCCCCGCGGGACCAGCTACCAGCCTTCTGCGCATCAGGCCGGTGCTGCGAATCTTCCGAGCGAGAGCCGCCGCGGACCACAGCGCTTTCGCACGCGGTGCTGCGGCAGCCAGATGCAACCGGGGCACCAGCGCTGCTCGGGCCGCACATGCGCATGTGGGATCGAAGTCGCCGACGCCGGGCCGAAGGCGCGTACCTGCGCCCTCGAGTCCCTCGCTGACGGCGGCCAAATGCCGACATCGGCGCAGGCGCGCAGCACTACTCGCGGTGGTTACTTCACCACTGCCTGGATGCGATCGCCACCGCGCAGGGTTCGGCGTCAGCGAAAGAACAGTTCATGCTCAAAGCCCCTAACACTGCTGTCCGGCGGAATCGACGCGGAATGTCTCGGCGGATATCTGAACTATTTCACGCAACCTGCCCAGGGTTCACGTGCAAGTATTCTTATTTCCAAGTCCAGGAATAATTCTGACGTATAAGTCAAAGATGCCCCTGAAGTCGCAGGCTTGTCAATGGCCTGAGTCCGTTCAGTAGATATCGCCAAATCTTTCGGACCTCGCGTGATTGGCGCAGAGTCAACGCTCATTGAGCTTCTTCTTATTTTTGAAAGAAGCTCGGGCCAATATTCATGTTCTTGACGAGGATCGCACCCGATGCCGATGAATCGGTTTGTCTCTGAAATCATCGCAGCATGGGGCTGCATATTTGGCTCCATTCTGCTGGTCTTGGCGCTCAATTCGGAATCAAGTATTTACGGTCTGCTGGCGATCTGTATTTTGATTGCTGCACTGTACGGAATATTTTTTGGAAGTTCCCTGCATCGTCTGCTGATTGCAGCATTGTTTTTCCTGGCGCCCATAGATGTCAGCAAGGCACTGATTGCACCGCTCGTCTCGACCTTCCATGCGGGAGGTCCTTATTTTTCTCCGGGCCTCTACCTGTCGCTAGCCCACGTTGCCTTGCTGGTGCTGCTGGTCTTCTGGATAGGACGTCGAATCATTGTGCAAGGAAAGCGCCTGCCTTTCACCACCCTCGACTGCCTTGCCTTTTCCTATCTGGCTTTCATCTGGATCAGGAGCATGGGTTCCGAACAGGGAATCCTTGCGGTGGGAACTGCCATTTCTTACAGCCTGGCGGTTTTTGCCTTCTATGTGGTGTCTCATTCGATCGAAGACGTCAAGGACATAAGAGTCTCGGTTTCGACGTCCGCGATCGCGCTGGCGGCAATGTTTTTTTATGTTGCTTTGCAGATTCTTTCTCAGCAGCCTCTGCCGCTGCCTGGATCGAAGGTCGGCGCCGGCGGGGCCATTGTGGATTTTGGAGGGAGTGCTTCGGTATTTCGACCTTCCGGATTTTTCATTCACCCGAACGTATTGGCGCACTACATCGTGATCGTGCTCCCGCCTGCATTCGCGCTGGCCATGCTCGGCCCACTGCGGTTGCCTGGCAGAATTTGGTGGTGCGCAGTCATCGCAAGCATGGCTGCAGGACTGATATTGCTCGTGACCCTTTCTCGTGGAGGGTGGGCCAGTGCAATTGTCGGTTGTGGCGCTGTGATATTCTTCTATGTCCGGGGCGGCTTGATCTCATATAGGAAATTGATATTCCTCATTGCGCTTGCGGCGATCGGCACGGTCATATTGCTGATCATTTACCCGAACATCATTCTCAGGCTTACCGCGCCAGATAATCGGTCATTGGAATCACGCGTCCTTCTGACGGACATGGCCCTGACGATCATCAGGGACAATCCTCTTTTTGGTGTCGGTTTCGGAGGTTTCAATCGGGCAGGATTTGAGTATACGGCTCCACTTTATGCAAATGTCTCGCCGGAATATCAACTTGGTGTGCGGCAGTTGGTGGTCCACAATCATTTTCTTCTGATTGCCGCCGAACTAGGTGTTCCGGCAATGCTGTTTTTTATCTATATCTTGTGGCGATTGATCAAACAGATTTTTCCACTTTCCCAATGGCAAGATCCTGCAGTCTTTGCAATCGCGATTGGATTGACCGCTGCTATAGTCGCTGAAGTTCTTTTCTTCAATTCCGACAATTATTATGTCGACATACGAATTTTCATGTTCTGGCTTGCGGCAGGTTTTCTTCAGGCCCTGCGGTTGCATGCGCATCGAAGTACTGCTTCAGCCTGACAAGGCAGATCGCCATTGAAGAGCCGCAGGTGTTGACGTTTCCCTCTGTTTCCCACACGCACTGAGCGAGACGTTCGGCGTTTCGCGCCACACCGTAAAGACGGGCCGGGACGGGGCGATGCAGCGCCGCGCAGTCAAGCGGACGGGAGCAGATCAAGCCGTCGAGCGCTGCACATCGAATCCACAACGATCGCCGCACCAAGAAGGCGGGCGCTCGTTCGTATTTCTGCCCGGTGCGCATCAGGTCTGTACCGATGACTTCGTTAAGTTCATCGAAGTCCTGCATCTGGAGGCACCATGCCTGCGTGGTGCGGTGTGCGTGCAGGTTCGCGTAGTAGCCCTGCAGGGGTGTGCACCACCGCACGCGCGGTACCGCCCGGAAAGATCGCGGTGCGAAAACAATACTGGTGCAGCGCATCCGCGTCCTGGATGGGCGTCTTGCCGCCTTCGACCCTGTTGGCCAGCATCGGGACCTGCTGGCCAAAGCGCTGGCAAGCCGCATCCATCTGCTCGGGTGAGCGCAGCGCCTCGATGAACGGTGCGTCCACCCCGCAGTCGAGGTAAGCCTGTGCGCGATCGAGCGCGGCGTCGAGCTCTTCGACGGCGGTGACATCGGTGCGTGCCAGGATCAGCGTCTCACTCGATGCGGATGTCAGATGCCATCGGCGAGGACGCTGCATCGAGTTGCACGGGCGCGAACGCCGCCTTGGCTTGATCCCGCGGCATATCGGCAGTCGTCTCGACAGGGGCGGCGCTGGGCAACCGTTGACCGCCTGCTCGATCCAGCGGCGCAACAGGGGCGCATCGATGGCATTGGTCCTGCATTGGTCCATGCCACCGAGGCGGTCGGCACGCCGGGCCGAGAGCAGGCGGCGACCAGCCTTGCCTGGAACTCATCGATATGGCGACGGCTGCGGCGCCGATCTCCCTCCCCCGTCGTCTCGATGGTGTTCGCATGTCCGCCCGGAAACCAGTGGCGTAGTCAGCACGATGCTCGAAGGCCCGCAGGCGGGAATCAAGGCCGGTTGGCCGGACGTTTACGCCTCGGGCGCCGAAATGCTGCTGCGCTTTTTTTCCAGCTCATCAAGCCGTGCTACCTCGGTTTCAAGCACATGAATGCGTGACTCCAGGCTGGTTACGTAGGACTCGTCCATGCCTTCGAGCGCCAGGATCAGTTTTCGCCAGAAGCCTGGCGCAGGTTCTTCCTTGGTCCCGCGGCCTTCGTTCATTTTCGTTTTCCTTCATGTGCTTGCAAAGGAGGCCGGATGGCCCCGGCTATGCCTGGGGTGCCAGGACGAACGACGTGAATCGCGCGTGCTGAGCGCTCGGGTTGCTGTCATGACGATCTCGCTGCGGGTTGCACGCGCTCTGGCTGGTTGCATCGGCGTGGTGCACGGGATGCGCCTATTGGATTGCGACCGCCCCGGTTTCGCTTGGTTGCCAACCGCCCCCGAGTGCCTTGAAGGCTGTGACCGTGGCGCGCGCCGATTCGGTTTGCGCCTGGGCTTTCGCATCGCAAGCGCGCAGTAGGTTCTCGTCTGCCTGCAGCACTTCCACGAGGCTGACGACGCCTTTGCGGTAGGCAGCGAATGAAGCGCCTCGCGCGCGGCCGAGCGAGTCCACGCCCTGAGCAAGCACGCTGGCTTGCTCCTCGCGCTTGGCCAGGGCCGAGAAGGCGTTTTCCACATCCTCGGTGGCACGCAGCACGGCCAGCCGGTAAGCCGCGAGCAGTTCGCCATCCTGGCCCTTGGCGAGATCGATCTGCGCATTGATGCGGCCGAAATCGAACAGGCGCCAGCGCAGGCCCAGCACGCCGGCGGCCTGGCTGGCGCCGCTGGTGAAGAGGTTGCCGCCGGACATCGATGTCGCACTGCCGATCAGGCCGCTCAGGGAGAGTTTGGGGTAGTACTCGGCGATGGCGACACCGATGCGGGCGTTCGATGCGGCGAGGCGGCGCTCGGCCGCGATCAGATCGGGTCGTCGCCTGAGCAGGTCGCCCGGCGTTCCCGAGCCTGCGATCCGCGGGGCGACCGGGATGGTGCCCGGGTCGGCCAGTTCCGCCCGGTGCGCGCCCAGGGACGAGCCCAGCATCACATCCAGCGCGTTCATGGCCGCGTCCAGGCCCGCCTCGAGGACCGGAACGGAGGCTCGAACCTGGGCCAGCGCGCCTTCGGCCTGCCGCACCTGAAGCTCGGCCGCCAACCCCTTGCCGTACAGAAGATTGACCCTGGACAGCAGCTCCTGCTGCGTGAGCACCTGCCGGCGCGCCACGTCGAGCCGGGTCTGCAGTCCGCGGATGCTGATGTAGATGTCGGCGGTCTGCGCCGCCACGCTCAACCTTGTTGCGGCCGCGCCTGCTTCGGAAGCCTGGTACTCGGCAAGTGCCACTTCGCGTCCACGGCGCAGGCCGCCGAAAACATCCACTTCCCAGCTTGCACCGAGATTCGCTTCGTAGGCATTGCCGTAGCGGTCGAAGCCGGGCCTCGAGTTCAAGACTTGTCCCAGCGGCGTTTCAACCGACTGATAGGCCCGGGCGGCTTGTCCGCTGATGTTTCCCGAAGGCAGCAAGGCGGCAGTTGCCGCGCCCAGCCCCACGCGCGCTTGGGCCACGCGCGCGGACGCCTGCACAAGATCGAGGTTCTGCGCCAGTGCGAGCGTGACGAAGCGAGCCAACTGCGGGTCGCCGAAACCCGTCCACCACGCGACAAGGTCGGCGCTGGTGGAAGCAGACCTGGCATTGACGGCCGCTTGGCCGAGATACTCTTGCGGCAGGGGCGTATCGGGCCGGACATAGTCGGGACCGACGGCGCAACCTGCGGCCAGGCTGGCAGCGATGAGCGGAACGAGGAGGCGGTGGCGCATGGGCTTCTTTCGGAAGAGGGGGGAAAGAAAACGTCTTGAAGGTTGTGACTATAATTCAAAACAGTCACTCGTTGTTCGCTTTCCCCGCGCGCGGTAAGCTGTTGGCCATGAGCAAAGCAACTCCTTCGCCGGCCGTGGTGCGCGGCCCCGCCGACCACGATGTCCGAGACCAGATCGTGGTCGCGGCGACCGAGCACTTCAGCCGGTATGGCTACGAGAAGACGACCGTCTCCGACCTCGCCAAGGCCATCGGATTTTCCAAGGCCTACATCTACAAGTTCTTCGAGTCCAAGCAGGCGATCGGCGAAATGATCTGCGCGAACTGCCTGCGCGAGATCGAAGCCGAGGTCCGGGCGGCTGTCGACGGCGCCGATCGCCCCCCCGAGAAGCTGCGCCAGATGTTCAAGTCGGTGGTCAAGGCAAACCTTCGGCTGTTCTCCGAAGATCGCAAGCTCTACGAAATCGCGATCTCGGCGGCCACCGAGCGGTGGCAGGCGGTCGTCGCATACGAAGGGCGCATTCGGCAGTTGCTCCAGGACATCCTGCGCGAGGGCCGGGAAATGGGCGAGTTCGAGCGCAAGACGCCGCTGGATGAGGCAGCGGGGGCCATCTACCTCGTGATGCACCCCTACATCAATCCGCTTCTCCTGCAGCACAGCTTCGACCACACGGCCGAAGCGCCGACGCAACTGTCTGGCCTGGTGCTGCGCAGCCTTTCGCCGTGAGGCAAGGATGGTTGTGACTATTGACTAAATTGGTCACTGTTATCAAAATGTGGGTCCTGATCACTTCGTCACTGGGACCCTCATGCTTTGGCGCCGCCTTGCTACCTCTACAGTCATCTGCGCACTGCCGTTCGCGTTGGTCGCCTGCGGCGAGAAGGCGCCGTCCGATCCGCGCACCCAGGCGCCGCAGGTGCGCACCGCCACCATTCAGGGGGCTGGCGCTGCATCGCGCGCCTTCACCGGCACCGTAGCCGCCCGGATCCAGAGCGACCTGGGTTTCCGGGTTTCCGGCAAGGTGCTGGAACGGCTGGTGGACGCGGGGCAGGCCGTCAAGCGCGGTCAGTTGCTCATGCGCATCGACCCTGCCGATCTGAAGCTCGCGGCCCATGCGCAGCTGGGGGCGGTCGCCGCCGCGCGGGCGCGCTCGCAGCAAACGGCGGAGGATGAGGCCCGCTACCGCGATCTGCGCGGCACCGGTGCGATCTCGGCATCGGCCTACGACCAGATCAAGGCGGCCGCGGACGCCGCCAAAGCCCAGCTCAGCGCGGCCGAGGCCCAGGCCGACGTGGCCCGCAACGCGAGCCGCTATGCCGAGCTTGTGGCGGACGGCGATGGCGTCGTCATGGAAACGCTGGCCGAACCCGGCCAGGTCGTGAGCGCCGGCCAGGCCGTGGTGCGCGTGGCCCGCGCCGGTCCGCGCGAAGCCGTTGTCCAGTTGCCGGAAACCCTGCGTCCGGCGGTCGGTTCCGCCGGACAGGCCACGCTTTTCGGCAAAGAGGGCGTGACGGTGCCGACCACGCTGCGGCAGCTGTCGGAGGCCGCGGATCGGCAGACCCGCACCTTCGAGGCGCGCTATGTGCTCAAGGGCGACCTGGCCAATGCGCCGCTGGGCGCCACGGTCACCATCCGGATTCCGGACGGGCTTTCCTCGGCGCGAGGTGGCCTGCAGGTGCCCATCGGCGCCCTGTTCGATGCTGGCAAGGGGCCGGGTGTGTGGGTCATCGACGGCGAGCCGGCCAAGGTCAACTGGCGCCCGGTCGTGGTGGAGCACCTGGATGACGACGGCGCTCGCATCGCCGCTGGCCAACTCAAGCAAGGCGACCGGATCGTCGCGCTCGGCGCCCACCTGTTGCACGAGGGCGAACAGGTGCGCGTGGCGGGCCAGACAGCTGCGGACGGAGTCCGCCCGTGAGCGAAGGCCGCTTCAATCTGTCGGCGCTTGCGGTCCGCGAGCGCTCCATCACCCTGTTCCTGATCTTCCTGATCTCGCTGGCGGGCCTTGTTTCGTTTTTCAAGCTGGGCCGGGCGGAAGACCCCGCCTTCACGGTCAAGGTGATGACCATCATCACCGCCTGGCCTGGCGCCACCGCGCAGGAAATGCAGGACCAGGTCGCCGAGAAGATCGAAAAGCGCCTGCAGGAGCTGCGCTACTACGACCGCTCCGAGACCTACACCCGGCCCGGCCTGGCCTTCACGACCCTGACCCTGCTCGACAGCACGCCACCTGCGCAGGTGCAGGAGCAGTTCTACCAGGCCCGCAAAAAAGTCGGCGACGAGGCGGGCAACCTTCCGGCCGGGGTGATCGGGCCGATGCTCAACGACGAGTACGCGGACGTCACCTTCGCGCTGTACGCGCTCAAGGCCAAGGGCCAGGCGCAGCGCCTGCTGGTGCGCGATGCCGAGACGCTGCGCCAGCGCCTCCTGCATGTGCCCGGGGTGAAGAAGGTCAGCATCGCCGGCGAGCAGTCCGAACGCATCCATGTCGAGTTCTCGCATGAACGCCTGGCGACGTTGGGCGTCAGTCCGCAGGATGTGTTCGCCGCACTCAATGGCCAGAATGTCCTGACGCCGGCGGGATCCGTGGAAACCAAAGGCCCGCAGGTTTTCATTCGCCTGGACGGGCCTTTCGACGAGCTGCAGAAGATCCGTGACACGCCGGTCGTGGCACAGGGCCGCGCACTGAAGTTGTCGGATATCGCCACCGTCAAGCGTGGCTATGAAGACCCGGCGACCTTCATGATCCGCAACGGCGGCGAGCCGACCCTGCTGCTGGGTGTCGTCATGCGCGACGGCTGGAACGGCCTGGACCTGGGCAAGTCGCTGGACAGCGAGGTCGGCGCGATCAGCGCCGAACTGCCCTTGGGCATGAGCCTGACGAAAGTCACGGACCAGGCCGTCAACATCAGCGCCGCGGTCGATGAGTTCATGGTCAAGTTTTTTGCCGCGCTGCTGGTGGTCATGCTGGTGAGCTTCGTGAGCATGGGCTGGCGCGCGGGGCTCGTGGTTGCCGCGGCCGTGCCGTTGACGTTGGCGATCGTCTTCGTGGTGATGGCCGCGACCGGCAAGAACTTCGACCGCATCACGCTCGGGTCGCTGATCCTCGCGCTGGGCCTTCTGGTGGACGACGCGATCATTGCGATCGAGATGATGGTGGTGAAGATGGAAGAGGGCTACAGCCGCATCGCCGCCTCCGCCTATGCCTGGAGCCACACGGCGGCGCCGATGCTCTCGGGCACGCTGGTCACGGCCGTCGGGTTCATGCCCAACGGCTTCGCGCCATCGACTGCGGGCGAATACACCAGCAACATGTTCTGGATCGTCGGCATTGCGCTGATCGCCTCCTGGGTCGTCGCTGTGGTCTTCACGCCGTACCTCGGCGTCAAGCTGCTGCCTGACTTCAAGAAGGTCGAGGGCGGGCATGCCGCGATCTACGACACGCCGCGCTACAACCGTCTGCGTCAGGTGTTGGGGCATGTGATCGCGCGCAAGTGGCTGGTGGCCGGCGCAGTGGTCGGCCTTTTCGTGGCGGCCATTCTTGGCATGGGGCTGGTCAAGAAACAGTTCTTCCCGATCTCCGATCGTCCCGAGGTGCTGGTCGAGGTGCAGATGCCCTATGGCACCTCGATCACGCAGACGAGCGACGCTGCGGCAAAGGTGGAGGCGTGGCTGGCCAGGCAGAAGGAGGCCCATATCGTCACGGCCTACATCGGGCAGGGCGCGCCGCGTTTCTACTTCGCGATGGGGCCGGAGCTTCCCGATCCGTCGTTCGCCAAGATCGTGGTCCGCACGGCCAGCCAGGAAGAGCGCGAGGCGTTGAAGCACCGGCTTCGCCAGGCGGTCGCCGACGGGCTGGCTTCCGAGGCGCGCGTGCGCGTCACCCAGCTCGTGTTCGGTCCGTATTCGCCGTTTCCTGTCGCCTACCGGGTCACGGGGCCGGACCCCGACAAGCTGCGCGATATCGCGGCGCAGGTCCGGCAGGTCATGGACGCGAGTCCGATGATGCGCACGGTCAACACGGACTGGGGTACGCGCACACCCGCGCTGCACTTCACCTTGCACCAGGACCGGCTACAGGCCGTGGGGCTGACCTCCAGCGCGGTGGCGCAGCAGCTGCAGTTCTTCCTGAGTGGCGTGCCTGTCACCGCCGTGCGCGAGGACATTCGAACGGTGCAGGTCGTGGCCCGTTCGGCCGGCGCCATCCGTCTCGACCCGGCGCGAATTGCGGACTTCACGCTGTCCGGCGCCAATGGGCAACGCATCCCGCTGTCACAGGTGGGCGAGGTCGACGTACGCATGGAAGAACCCGTGATGCGCCGACGCGACCGCATGCCGACGATCACCGTGCATGGCGACATCGCCGATGGCCTGCAGCCGCCGGACGTATCGACGGCCATCACCCATCAGCTTCAGCCCCTCGTGGACAAGCTGCCGGCCGGCTATCGCATCGATCAGGCCGGCTCCATCGAGGAATCGGGCAAAGCAACCAAGGCCATGTTGCCCTTGTTCCCGATCATGTTGGCGATCACGCTGCTCATCATCATCTTCCAGGTGCGCTCCACCTCGGCGATGGTCATGGTCTTCCTGACGAGCCCGCTGGGCCTGATCGGCGTGGTGCCGACGCTGATACTTTTCCAGGCGCCATTCGGCATCAATGCGCTGGTGGGCCTTGTTGCGTTGTCGGGCATCCTGATGCGCAACACGCTGATCCTGATTGGGCAGATCCACCACAACCAGCAGGAGGGACTGGACCCGTTCCATTCGGTCGTGGAAGCCACCGTGCAGCGCGCGCGACCGGTGATCCTGACGGCGCTGGCTGCGATCCTGGCCTTCATCCCTTTGACCCATTCGGTGTTCTGGGGAGCGCTCGCCTACACGCTGATCGGTGGTACCTTGGCGGGCACGGTTCTGACCCTGGTGTTCCTGCCGGCCATGTACTCCATCTGGTTCAGGATCAGGCCGGGCAATGGCAACCCCCCGCCGCATTGACAACGCGCTTCACCCATTCAGTCGGATCCAAGGAAAGCACCATGTCCGTTTCATCGGTTGTCGTTGTGACCGGCGCGTCATCGGGCATCGGACGCGTTGCTGCGGAAATCTTTGTCGCGCGAGGCTGCCGGGTGTTCGGCACCGTGCGCGACCTGAGCAAGGCGCATGCGCTGGCCGGCGTCGAGTTCGTCGAGATGGACGTCCGGGAAGAAGATTCGGTGCAGGTCGGTATCGAATCCATCATGGCCAGGGCCATGCGCATCGATGTGCTGGTCAACAACGCGGGAATGATGATGGTCGGCGCGCTCGAGGAGACCGCGACGGCCGAGGCCGCGGCGCTGTTCGACACCAACGTCCTGGGCATGCTTCGCACCACGCGCGCCGTGCTCCCGTACATGCGCATGCAGCATCGCGGGCGAATCGTCAATGTCAGCTCGGTGTTCGGCGTATTGCCGGCACCGTACATGGGAATGTATGCGGCCACCAAGCATGCGGTCGAAGGGCTGTCGGAGTCGCTGGACCACGAGGTGCGACAGTTCGGCATTCGCGCGACGCTGGTGCAGCCGGCGTTCACCCGGACCAACCTCGACGCCAACGCGCCCCGCGCGAACGCGCCGATCGCGGACTACGACCACGAACGCGACCTGGTCGCGCGTTACGTGGCCGACAGCGTCGGCAGCGCACCCGGGCCGCAAAGCGTGGCAAATACCATCGTTGAGGCGGCGCTCGGTCCCTGGCGCATGCGTTGCACGCCACCGGGGCAGGCGTCCGTCCTGACGAAACTGCGCCGCTTCATGCCCGCAGGGCTCGTCGATGCGAGCCTCAGAAAAAAACTCGGCCTCACCTGAAGCGTTCGTGTTGCGGTTCGTACAGCCGGGAGAAGCCCGTGGATAGCCTGGATCTCTTGAGAACCTTCAGCGAAGTCGCGGGCTCCGGCAGCTTCTCCCGCGCCGCGAGCCAGCTGAAGCTGTCCAGAGGAACCGTCAGCAAGTACATCGCGACGCTGGAAAGTCGCTTCGGTGTCCGCTTGTTGAACCGTACCAGCCACGCCGTAAGCCTGACGGACGCCGGCGTATTGCTGCTCGAAAGAAGCAAACCAATGCTGGAGCTGGTGGAGGAAACTCAAGCAGAACTCCAGAACCGGGCGTCGACTCCCCGTGGACGCCTGCGCATTTCCGCGCCGCATGGCATGGACCAGACGCAGCTTCCAGCGCTGATCAATACCTTCCTGGGCCACTATCCGGAAGCCAGCATCAACCTGGTCCTCACCAACCGGATCGTAGATCTGGCGGAGGACGGCATCGACATCGCACTGCGGTTTGCGCCGACGGCCAACGAGAATCTCATTGTCCGAAAATTGATTGCGATGGACTTGAGCGTTTGTGCTGCGCCAATGTATTGGGCAGCGCACGGCATGCCGGCCCACCCCAATGATCTCGCCAGCCACAACGCGCTTGTCAGCACACATCTGAACCCTCAAGCGAAGTGGCGTTTCGAAGTAGGCGGTGCTCCATTGGAAGTTCCCGTGAGCGGACGCCTGAATGCAACAGAGGCGGCGCCGCTGATCCAGGCCGCGCTATTGGGAGCGGGGGTTCTGTACTTGCCTACGGCCATGCTGGCGCCCTACATCGAGAGCGGACGGCTGGTGCCGGCGTTGTCGACCTTCGTTCGCAGCGACATGTGGCTGTCGGCTGTCTACTTGCAGAGACGACACAGCACGGCTTTACAGCGTGCCTTCCTGAACTTTCTTGAGGACCGAATCAAGCCTCACAAGCCTGCACGCGGTGCTTGAGCCGGAACGGTCGATCTACTCGCGCTGGGAGGCGAAGAGGGATGAGGTTTCCGCTTTGAAGACGCGGCGTTATTGCGTGGCCGTACGCCGACGGCAATGACGCACCAGAAAATTGTGTTCTCTGGCCGACGACTTTCAGATCGATGAAAGTTTGATCCGAGAAGGTAAAAACCGACAATTTTCAAGGACCGACATGAAGAAGATTCAAATTGCCCAGGGCGCTATTCTTGCGTTTCTTTTCGCTTCGACCGCCCAGGCGGAAATCTACGAAGGCGTCCTTCAGGGCTCCAGCGTCCGTTCCCGGGCGGACGTCGAAGCAGAGGCCGCAACTGTCGCGAAGAAGGCAGATCCCTATCGGGATTCCGCGTCGAGTGGAGTCATTGCTCCACTCGGGTATTCAAAGTCCCGGGATGCCGTCCATGCCGAAGCAGTCAAGGAGGCGCATTCGGCAAATCAGAATCTCACTGGAAAGGCCTACTACAGAGACTCTATTCCCTCCCAGTACCTGAATCAGACGCAGCAGGTCAACGCTGCGAAGTAGAAGCTCCGCACCTTTCGGTGCCAGAAGTCGATGCGCCTATTCTCTCTGTTTCACAAGAGGAGTCTTACTTTTGCCCATGCTGAGAAAGTGCAGGGGTAAAGCTACTTGTGTGACACGGCAAGACTGCCCATCCAATGGGCAAGTTGAAGGCTGACCATCATGGGTAGTTCCGCGCAGCCTTGTCTTCTCGTGGCGGTCACGGCTTCTCGCATGGACGTCAAGCGCTGGATTTCTCCAGCACCTTTGCGGAACGCATGCCTCGTGCATGCGCCTTCAGGCAGGCAATGAAGTCCATGAGCGTGGCCGAGACGTGCTCGCGGTTCCACACCACCGTGATGGGGCCGAAGCGGATGTTCGAATCGATGGCGACTTTCCTGAACAGTCCCAGCGAGGCCATGTAGTCCGCCATGGATTCCGCGCACACGCCGACATAGTCGCCCTTTTGCAGCAGGGCCTGCATCATGGCCAGCGAGGCGGTTTCTGCCTTGGGCACCAGCCACGAGGCCTGTTGCTCGATGAGATAGGCATCCATCTGGATGCGGGTGAGCGTGCCAAGAGGCGGCATCACCCATTGCTCGCGCAGCACGTCGGCAAAGTCCAGCGGCTGGTTGCTGCCCCAATGCTTGCTGCCCTGGCCGATCACGATGCTCACCTGATCGTCGAAGAGCACATGATGCGCCAGCTGCGGCTGATGCGCCCTTGCATCCAGCACGCCGATCACGGCGTCCATGGCGCGCGTGTCCAGGCCCTTGAGCAGGTCGTCGAACAGCCCGTCGTGAATGGACACGGCCACATCGGCATGGCGCTGCTGGAACGCGGACACGGCTTCGGGCAGGCCGCCGGCGATGCCTGCCCAGACACTGCCCACGTTCAGTCGCGGCACGCGTCCCGCAGCCACCGCATGCATTTCGAGGCCGGTACGGGCGATATCGCCCAGCACCGTGATGGCCAGGCGTTTGAGCAGATGCCCGGCAGGCGTCAGCTGCACCTTGCGCCCGCGCACCACCAGCGGCGTGCCCGCCACGCGTTCGAGCTCTGCCAGCCAGTGCGACATGGCGGATTGCGTCATGTGCAGCCGCGCCGCCGCTTCGGTCAGCGTGCCTGCCTCGTCCAGCACCAGAAAGGATTCCAGATGCCGGACCTTGATGCCTCGTGCCCAGGACAGGCCTTCCGAACGCTCGATCATGAGTAAACCTTCATGTATCCATTTTGCATTTTCACTAGGCGGATGGCGGTGGTTGTCATGAAAATTACTTCATCTTTCATGATCGACTCTCTGAGGAATTCCTGTGCCCAAAGCAATCACGAACGTCTGCAAGATCCTGATGGGGGTCGCGGCCGCGGCCATCACGGCCACCACCGTGTTCGCGCAAGCCTCCTACCCCAGTCGTCCCGTGCGCCTGATCGTGTCGCAGGCCCCGGGCGGCAGCAGCGACACGATCGCGCGCATGTGGGCTGAACACGCAGGCAAGGCCATTGGCGCCACCATCGTGGTGGAGAACAAGCCCGGTGCGGGCGGCCTCATTGCCGCACAGACCGCGCTGAATGCGCCCGCCGATGGCTACACCCTGCTGCTGGGCAGCGTGTCGCTGATGGTGCTCAACCAGTTCACCTACAAGCCACTGCCCTACAACCCCGAGAAGGATTTCGTTGGCGTGACCATGCTGACGACGGTGCCGTTCGTGCTGTCGGCCAACCCGGCCACGGGCATCAAGACGCTGAAGGATCTGACGGAAAAAGCCAAGGCGGCGCCCGGCAAGCTGAACTTCGCGTCTGCCGGCCTGGGCAACTCCACCCATCTGGCGGTCGAGCTGGTGTCCAACGCCCTGGGCATTTCGATGACCCACATCCCTTACAAGGGCGAGGCCGACGGCATCCTGGCCACCATTGGCGGGCAAACCGAGGTGATGGCACCGGTGTATGGCACCGCCCTGCCCCACATCAAGAACCACAAGCTCAATCCACTGGCCGTGTTGTCGCCGCAACGCACCCCTGAGCTGCCCGATGTGCCCACCCTGGGCGAGCTGGGCGTGAAGGGCTTCGACAACATGGGCTGGAGTGCCGTGGTGGCACGCGCCGGCACGCCGGCCGACATTGTGGAAAAGCTCAACAAGGCGACGGCGGCCTTCCACAAGAGTCCCGACGTGCAGGCCAAGCTCAAGAGCATGGGCGTGATCCCCATGTCCGGCCCTTCCGCGCTCGTCATGGAAACGGCGGCGCGTGACGCCAAGGCCTGGGGGCCCACGCTCGGGGCGCTGAACCTCAGCGCCAAGTAAGCCGGCGACCGCGCAAGCGCCGCCCCCTTTTTCTCATCTTCACCCCTTGCCGTATCGCCGATGCAGCAAGGGGCTCGTCGTTACACCTCATGAAAAAAGAAGCAATGGTGGTCTGCCCGCAGCCGGAGGCCGCCGAATCCGGCATCGACATCCTGCGCGCCGGCGGTAACGCGGTGGATGCCGCCGTCGCGACCGCCCTGGCCCAGACCGTGGTCGATCCGCTGATGTGCGGTATCGCAGGTTTCGGCACCGCCGCCGTCTACCTGCCGGGCGCCCAGGTGCATGAATATTTCGACTTCCATTCGCCCGCGCCGCTGGCGGCCAAGGAAAACATGTGGGAGCACCTGCTCGAGGGCGAGACCAAGGACGGCTTCGGTTTCATCCTCAAGGGCCGCGTCAACGACATCGGCCCCCAGTCCATCGGCACGCCGGCCACGCTCAAGGGCCTGGAGGCCATGCATCAGGCGCACGGCCGCCTGCCGTGGCAGCAGGTGGTGGAGCCCGCCATCCGCTGGGCCGCGGACGGCTACTTTGTGCGACCCGGCATGCACGCCTTCTGGATCGACGAGCCCACCATGGGTCGCGTCGGCAACCTGGAGCGGCTGCAGTACTGCGAGGACAGCCGTGAGCTGTACTGCCGCCCCGATGGCCGCCCCAAGCCCATCGGCGCACCACTGCGCAACGAAGGCATGGCCGCCGTGCTGCGCCAGATTGCTGAAGAAGGTGCGCGCCCGTTCTACCAGGGTGACCTGGCGCTAAAAATGGTGACGCACCTGCAGTCGCTGGGGGCGCTGATCACGCTCGACGACTTGGCCCGGTATCAGGTGCAGCGCAATCCGCCGTTGGTGGGCCGCTACCGCGACCGCACCATCACGACCAACCAGCCCCCGGGCGGCGGCGCCATGCTGCTGGAGATGCTCAACATCCTCGAGCACTTCGATCTGGCGAGCCTGGAGCACAACAGCCCCGCCTACCTGCAGCGGGTGTGCGAGGCCATGAAGAAGGCGACGATCGACAAGGACCGCTGCATCGGCGACCCGAAGTTCTTCGATGTGCCGCTGGATCAGTTGCTGTCCAAGGACATGGCGCGAGAAGTGGCCGAGCAGATCCGCACGGGCCATCGCTTCAACGTGGAGCGCGTGAACCCCGGCGCGCCCGTGCCGCGCGACACCACCCACCTGAGCGTGGTGGACGCCGACGGCAACGCCGTGTCCCTGACCCACTCGCTGGCCATGCCATCGGGCATCATCACCCCGGGCATGGGTTTTCTGTACAACGGCTGCATGGGCGTGTTCGATCCGCGCCCGGGCCGCGCTGGCAGCATCCAGCCGGGCAAGAGCCGCTTTACTTCGTCCTGCCCCACCATGACCTTCAAGGACGGTGCGCTCGACGTGGTGCTCGGCGCCCCCGGGGGCACGCAGATCGCCATGGGCGTGCTGCAGGTGCTGCTCAACGTGATCGACCACGGCATGGAGATGCAGGCAGCCGTGTCGGCACCTCGCTTCTCGTCCACCAGCAACGCCATCGACGTGTGCAACCGCATTCCGCGCTCCACCACGCGCGCGCTGGAAGCGCAGGGTTACGCCATTGGCCGCAACCCGTACAACTACACCATCGGCTGGGTGCACGGCGTGCAGGTCCAGGCCGATGGCCTGCATGGCGGCGCCGACCCCGGACGCGATGGTGTGGCGTACCGACTGCGCATGGAGCCTGCGCACTGATCGGCCGTGAAATCACCCGGCAGTTCATTGCGCGCCAGGAGGCGGAGAGACGACCCACGCCCGTTCGCCGTGCGGTACATCATCCGCAGTGGCTTGTTCACCTGTCTCGCCCCGCCATGATCGGGGGCCTTCCCGCAGCGGTCATGCAGGACCACATTCGTATGTGAGAACGGACCTTTCTAACTAAGGACGCACAGCCGCCGGCGAAGCCTTCGCCAACCGGGCCAGAAGCTCCAACTGCCGGTTCTGGATCGCCAACAGTTCCGCCCACTGCTTGTCTCGCAGCAGATCGAGCTTTTCATGCAGCAGCATGATCTCCAGTTCTGCCTTCAGATTGACTTCGTAGTCGTGGTCTGCGCGCACGCGGTCTTTCTCCGACTGTCGGTTCTGCGACATCAGGATGATGGGCGCTTGGATGGCCGCCAGCATGGATAGAAAGAGATTGAGCAGGATGTACGGATAGGGATCGAAGGTTTTCTCATGGATGGCCAACAGAATGGCGTTGAGACAAACCCACGCGAGCATCGTTGCGGCAAAGAGCCCTACAAATGTCCAGGAGCCGCCAAACGACGCCACGGCATCCGCTGCGCGTTGACCAAAGGCGGGTTTGGCCAGATCTGCCGACACGTTGCGGGCGATGTGTTTGCGCTGCGCGATATGCCTGGTGACCTTCTTGGTCGACTCATCCAGCGCCTCGTAGGGGGTGCCCAACAAATTTTGGGCGATATCGTCAGGTTGATGCATGAAGACCTCCTGATTTGGACGCATGGGTCAAGACTGCGCCACGTTCGGGACGCCGTTCATTGTGGACGAGGGCATCGTGACACGACATCGAACCGTGCAAAGCAACGCCCGACGATCCACAACACGCTGGTGCTGACGACGAAGCGACTCGACCTGCACAGGGTCGCGGATATCGAATGATCCCGGATCACGCGACCCGTTGCGCATTGGCGGCCGCGCCGCACGGCCGTTGCTCGGCGGCAGCGGACTCGCTCAAGGGTCCGGGCTTCGTCGTACAACCTGCGTTGCAACACCGGCGCAGCCTGGGTGGTGCGCGGCGAAATCGGCAGGCGTTGGGGCCCGGGTGCCGACGTCGGGGTCCCTTCCGGACGCTTCCGACGCGTCGTTGCAGACGCCCTTGTCGGCTTTTGCGGCCTTCCTCAGCGCCAGACGTAGTGGCCTGGCACCCTGCGTCCATGCTCGCGGTGCGCCGGCACCCAGACCTTGTGCTTGCGGTGATGCGCGCCCGCATGCGGGCGGTCGTAGCCGGGGCCGTGACGGGGCGACGGTTGCGCCATGGCGGCGCTCGAGAGCACGCAGGCGGCAAGAACGAAGAGTATCTTTTTCATGTTGGCGTCTTTCGGGTTGATGCATGTGCCTGGAGCCAGACACGCCATGCACCTTAGTTCGCGCAAGTACCCAGCGGCGTAGGCCGGCGGGCACTTTACAAACACGGCGGTGCGGCAGCGCGACCCCGTTGCAATCAGCGGCGCGCTCCTGCCCGTCGATCATTCTCCCCATCGCCGGGGCGGCGCCGGAGGGCGCAGTTTCATCACGGACCCGAGAATCACTGCGCGTTCATCAGGTCGGCGATGGGTTCCCAGCCGGAATTGCGCCTGCGACGCCAGGTTTGACAACCCGGCCGATCCCTGAAGGGCGCGCATTTTTCCGATGTGCACCGTTTCTTCGATTTCCGAGGACAGGTGGCACGGGGTTGCGCGGCCGGGCCGACAGTCAGCGCTGCGGGTTGCCGATGCGCCGCCACCGGAAGTATTTCGCAGGCACCAGCGATCCCAACGGAAGCAATGGCCGGCGGATTCGAGCGGTCGACGTAAGGCACGGCCGCCGCAGGGTCGGGAAGTCGGCCTCGCCCTGTGTCGTTGGCGCATGCGCCAGAGGCATGCGCCGCATCGGTTTGCATCGGGGCCGTTTGCTGGAGACCCTCCGCAAGAAATGAGCGCCCGAGGAGGTGGCTTCGGAACTAGGGGGCTTCTTTCCTGCCTCATCGCCCGGCACCTCAAGGATCACCTTGATGTGCCGGGCTTCGAGGGATCCAGGACAGACACCCGGCACGCAGGAGGCACTGCCGCCATCGCCGCTTCTGCTGGATCTGGTACGCCATGCGCTTTCATGGTCTTCTTCTTTGCAGTTGCCAAGCTCGATCTACTTGCGAGGCTTCGACGAGCCTCTTGTGACGAATGGTAGCCCCAAACGAAATGGCTGGAACATTCGAAGCATTCGCTTTCGCTATCCCGGGTCGGCATCGACGCACGGCTCGGCACGTTCACGATGCCGGCTGCGAGCCGGATCGATCCCCAGGCCGCGCAACCGATCGCGCTCCCCCGGGGCGTCCCGCGATGCGGGACCCGCGCGGACCGAGACGAGCGTGCCTGACGCGCTCCTTCAGCTTCGGCTCGTCCGGCCGCCGCGCTTCGTTGTCGCCCGGCTTGCCTGCAGACCCTGTGCGACTTCGAGAAGCAAACCGCGCAGCCAGGCGATCGCGGGATCTCGCTCCTGGTACTTGTGCCATTGCATGTGCTCGGCAAACGCGGGGATCTGCACCGGGCACTCGACGACGCGCAACGGAAAGCGCTCGGCGATCTGGTGGGCCAGCCGTGTCGGCAGCGTGGCGATGCGCGGCGTTGCGACCAACAGCGGCGGCACCAGGGTGAAGCTGGGCGCGATGACGTCCTGCCTGCGGGCGCGCTTGCCCACGGCGATCAGTTGCTGGTCATAGGTCAGGCGCCGGCCGCCGCCCCACTCGACACCGATGTGCGAGGCCTCGAAGTACTGCTCCGCCGTGAGCTTCCTCGTCGTGCCGAAGTACTCGGGGCTCACGAGACAAGAAAACGTGTCCTCGAACAGCAGCTCGGAAGGGTGCCCGGGCACGATGGCGAACTGCGGCGTGATGAGCAGCTCGATCTCTCCGCCCTGCAGCAGTTCGCGCGACTGCGGGCTCCTCGCGCGCAGGTCGAACTCCATGCGTGGCGCTGCGCTGGCCGCGCGCCGGATCACCTCCGACAGCAACACCGAGATGACGTAGTCCGAGGAGTCGATGACGAAGCGCCGCTGCGAGGTGGCCGGGTCGAACGTCGGCTGCGCCCGGGAGATGGCCTGCACGCGCAGGAGCACGTCGTGGACCGGCTTGACCAGCTCGGCGGCCAGTGGCGTGAGGACGAATGACTTGCCGATGGGCTGCAGCAACTCGTCCTTGAAGTACTCGCGCAGGCGCCGCAGCGAAAGGCTGGTCGCCGGCTGGCTGAGGAAGACGCGTTCCGAGGCGCGCGTCACGCTGCGCGTGGTCAGGAGCGCGTCGAGCACGACGAGGAGGTTCAGGTCGAGTTTGTCGAATCGCATGATCGTTCTTCCATTTGCGCGGCAAATGACAATACTTTAAACAATTCATTTGTCGCATGGATGTGGGCTGCGAACAATCGAGCCCATCGAGGGACGCCTCGGTCCGTCACCTCACTCACCCGGAGACAAACAAGAATGACCTCATCGCTCGCGCGGCATGCAGCTGCGCCAAGATCCGGCTTGCGCCGTTCGCCTGCCAGGTACATCCATCTGGTGGCCGCGTGCGCGGCATGGGCCGCCACGAGCGCGGGCGCCCAAAGCTCCATCACCCTGTCCGGAAAGGTGGAAATGTCCGTCGACCACCTGCGCATCTCCTCGCCCAACGGCAGTTCCCGCAGGCTCACGGCGCTGTCCAGCGATTCCTCGCGCCTGATCTTCGAAGGCGTCGAGGACCTGGGCGGCGGCTGGGGCGCGAAGTTCAAGCTCGATCATGGCTTCAACGCAGACACCGGCACGGTGGGCTTCGGCGGCATCTACTTCGGTCGCGAGGCCATGGTCGGCCTGGTGACGCCCTATGGCGAACTGCGACTGGGCCGCAACTACATCCCCATGGACGACCTCACCGGGTCGCTCGACCCCTTCTACTTCACCGGCATCGGCGCGGCCTGGCCGATGACCCTCTTCACGCCGCGCATCAACAATTCGGTCAAGTACCTCAGCCCGCGCATGGGCGGCTTTCAGGTGCGTGCGCTCGCCAGTGCCAGCGAAGGCGTCAAGGGGGCGCAGTACACCGGTCTGGGCGTCTCGTACAACGACGCGAGCTTCGACCTGCACGCGGCCTACACCGTCCAGAAGAACGCGGTGCCCGGCGGTGACCGCAAGGAATTCATGGTGGGCGGCGACTACAAGTTCGGCGGTCCGCGCCTGACCGGCTTCTACATCCAGCGCAACGATCCGGGTCAGCCCCGACGCTCCTCGGCATTGGTCGGCACCAACTGGCCGATCGGCGCCGGTGAGATCCGCGCGAGCTACCTGGTCGAGCGGCAAGGGGCGAGCAAGGCCTCCAGGATCGCCCTGCAGTACATGCACTTCCTGTCCCGGCGCACGGCGGTCTTTGCCGGCATCGCGCGCCTGAACAATGGCGCAGGCTTTGCCGAAACGCTGAATCCGGCGCTGCCCGTTCTCGCCAAGGGCGAGGACGTCACGGGCACGCAGCTCGGCGTGCGCCACAGCTTCTGAAGCGGCCCTGGAAATAAAGGAAATCCCCATGAGACGAACCTTCCTGACCCGCTGCGCGGCGGCCGCTGCGCTGCTGGCGTTGACGCCGGCCTTCGCGCAAGAGACGGCGTACCCCCACAAGCCCATCCACGTGGTGTTTCCCTATCCTGCGGGCTCCTCGCTGGAAGTGGTGGGACGCCTGGTCTCGGAACGCGCCTCGCGCATCCTCGGCCAACCGATCGTGTTCGAGAACAAGGCCGGCGCCAACGGCATCCTCGGCACCACCCAGGTGGCCCGGGCCAAGCCCGACGGCTACACGCTGGCACTGACGACGACCTCCGCGTTGCTCCTGAACAGCCTGCAGCGCAAGGACCTGCCGTACGACCCGGTGCGCAGCTTCACCCCGGTCATCGCGGTCGCGGACATCCCGGTGGGCCTGATCGTCAGCACGCGAGTGCCCGCGACCCATCTGCGCGCACTCGTGGAGCAGCTCAAGAAGCAGCCGGGGCAGCCCTATGCGAGCGTGGGCATCGGCTCCTTCAACCACTTGCTGATGGAGCAGTTCAAGGCGGTGGCGGGCGTGGACATGCTCCACGTGCCCTACCAGGGCGCCGCGCCCATCATTCCCGAGCTGCTCAGCGGTCGCGTGGACGTGACGGTGCTCAGCGTCGGGTCGGTGCTGGGGCAATGGAAGGCGGGTCAGGTGCGGGTGCTGGCCTTCATGTCGGACAAGCGCCTGGCATCGCAGCCGGACGTTCCGACGATGTCGGAAGTGTTCCCGTCGTTCCGCCCGTTCGGCAATTGGATGGGGTTCGTCGCACCCGCGAACACGCCCGAGCCGATCGTGCGCAAGCTCAACGCCGCCTTCGCTCAGGCGCTTCAGCTGCCGGAGGTGCGCAAGAAGATCGAGGAAGAACAGTGGCGCGTCATGGGCGGCTCGCCGCAGGACATGGCCGGCCTGATTTCGAATGATCGCCCGATGGTCGAAGCGGCCATCAAGGCAGCGGGCATCCAGCCTGAATAGGAAGAACACAAACATGCAGTCATGGGATGTCATCGTGGTGGGGGGCGGGCCTTCGGGCTTGACGCTCGCGGCCGAACTGGCGGGGGCGGGTGCGAAGACGCTGGTGCTCGAGCGCCGGACGGAGGGCGTGCAGTCGCGGGCGGGGACCATCCTGCCGCGCGTGCTCGAGTTGTTCGATGCGCGCGGCATTGCGGATCGGTTCATCGAGCGCACGCGCGAGATCGTGCCGTACCCGTTTCGGCCTTCGCACATCTGGGCCGGCTTCCATCCGATTCGCTGGCAGTACCTGGAAAGCCGATTCGGCTTCACGCTGGGGTTGCCGCAGAACTTCACCGAGGAAATCCTCTGGCAATGGGCGACCGAGAGCGGCGCGCAAATTCGCCGCGGCACGGAACTGCAGTCCTTCGAACAGGATGGCAGCGGCGTGACCGTGTTGGTCACCGATGCCCAGGGGGCGCCGGCGACGCTGCGCGCGCGCTACCTCGTCGGCGCGGACGGCGGCCGCAGCACGGTGCGCTCCGGTGCCGGCATCCCGTTCGATGGCCATTCCGGCACCTTCCGCGGCATCGTCATCGACGCGCACCTGGATGCGCCCTGGCCCGGTGGGCGCATCAACGTCGACAACGAGATGGGCTGGGTGCGCGGTTACGCCTTCGGCGAAGGCATCACCCGTTTCAACATCGTCCACCGCGACCGACGCATGGCGCCCAAGGACGAGCCCGTCACCCTGGAAGAAGCGCTCAAATGCATTGCGGACGTGCACGGCACCGACTACGGCATCACCAGCCATCGCTGGGCATCGCGCTTCGACGACCAGATGCGCTCGGTGCCGTCGCTGCGCAAGGGGCGCGTGTTCCTGGTGGGCGAGTCGGCCCGCATCCACTACCCGGCCAGCGGCGTGGGCATGAACTTCTGCCTGCAGGACGCCTTCAACCTGGGGTGGAAGCTGGCCAACGTGGTCAACGGCCATGCCGATGAGTCGACGCTGGACAGCTACGACGCGGAGCGCCTGCCTGTCATGCGCGCCCTGCTGGAGAGCGTCAAGGCGCAGTGTGTGCTGCAGTTCAACTTCGACGAAAGCGGCCTCACCCTCAAGCGGCGCATGGCCGAGCAGATCATTCCGCTGCCGGACGTGCAGCGCAAACTGGTGCTGGAGTTGTGCGGGCTGGAAGCGCCGTATCCGCACGAAGCGGGCAACCACGCGCTGACCGGTTGCCGCCTGCCCGACTTCGACCTCCTCACGCTCGATGGCCGGTCGCTTCGGCCGGCCGAGCTCCTGCGCGATCGCAAGTTCCTGCTGCTCGACCTGGAAGGCCAGAGCCGCCAGTTCGAAGCGCTGCAGTGCGCCGGCCTGCCCTTGAACGTCGTCAGCGCCCGCGTCGGCCGCGTACCGGCAGAGATGGACGGCGTGACGGGCATCCTGGTGCGCCCGGACGGCTACGTCGCCTGGGCCAGCAGCGCCTTGGCACGGGCCGGTGAGATCGAGGCGCAACTGGGCCGCTGGCTCACGCGGAGCAAGCCGTGAGCACCCACCGCACCCTCCTGGCCGGTGGCTGGATCCTCAGCATGGACCCCGCCATCGGCGACCTGCGCCGCGGCGACGTCCTGATCGAGGGCGAGCACATCGTCGCGGTCGCGCCGCACATCGAGACCGAAGCGGCCGAACGCATCGACGCGCAACGCATGATCGTCATGCCGGGCTTCATCGACACCCATCGGCACACCTGGCAAACCTGCGTGCGGCATCGCTATGCAGACATCGATCCGCAGATCTACTTCGCGGAAATGCTCGGGGCCAAGGGCGCTGCTTTCCGCACCGAGGACGTCTATGCCGGCACCCTGCTGGGGGCGGTGTCGGCGCTGGACAGCGGAACGACCACGATGCTGGACTGGTCGCACGTCCAGAACACGCCGGAACATGCGGACGCCGCCATCCTGGCCCTGCGCGACGCCGGCATCCGGGGTGTCTTCGCCCATGGCTGGCCGCTGGTCGAAGGGCATGCCTGGATGTTCGACAGCGAACGCGGCCACCCGCAGGACATTCGCAGGCTGCGCAGCCAGTACTTCTCTTCGGACGACCAGCTGCTGACGCTGGCGATGGCCGGACGCGGCCCGGAAATGGCACGCCGCGAGGTCTGGCTGCAGGACCTGCGCCTGGCGCGCGAACTGGACATCCGCTCCACCATCCACATGGGCGCATATGCGCGCAATGCGCCGGTACGCGCGATCGCCCAGATGCACCAGGCCGGCGTGCTGGGCGACGACCTCACCTTCGTTCACTGCTGCTTCTGCGGGGACGACGAGCTGGCCATGATGGCCGACGCGGGCGTCACGGCCTCGCTGGGCGTGCACTGCGAACTGAACGCGCAGGGCATCGGCGACATCCCCTTCGACCGGCTGCTCGCCGCCGGCATCCGTCCTAGCCTCAGCGGCGACACCGAAACCAAATGCGCCGGCGACATGTTCACGCAGATGCGCCATGCCTTTGCGCACTACCGCTCCTGGATGGGGGGCGGCCACTCGAAGAGCGCGAACGCGCCGGCGACGCTCACCTTGCGCGACGTGCTCGAGTTCGGCACGATCGCCGGCGCCCAGGCCACCGGACTGGCACACAAGACGGGATCGCTGACGCCGGGCAAGCAGGCCGACCTCATCCTGGTGCGGCAGGACGACCTGAACCTCACGCCCGTGTCCGACGCCGTCGGGGCCATCGTGCTGGCCGCGCACCCGGGCAATGTCGATTCCGTCTACGTCGCCGGACGCGCGGTCAAACGCGATGGCCGCATGCTGCACATCGATGTCGACGCGCTGCGCGCCCGCGCCTTCGACTCGCAGCGGCACGTGCTGGGGGCGATGTGATGCCGGCCATGCCGCAGCTGGACCCCCAACTCGCCGTGGTGGTTGCCGCCCTGCAGGCACGCGGTGCGCCGCCGCCGTTCAGCGGCACGCCCGACGAGGCACGCGCTCGCATGCGCACCGCGGTCCTTGCAGCGCGCGAGCGCTGCGGATTGCCGCAGGTTCGGTCTGTGGAAGACACGGTGGCCGTGCATGCCCACATCCGCGTTCCGGTGCGCGTGTACCGCCCGCATTCGCACCGACCGTCGCTGCCGACCGTCGTCTTCTTCCACGGCGGCGGCTTCGTGCTCGGCAGCGTGGAGCTGATGGACGACATCGCGCGCAAGCTGTGTCGCGACGTCGAGGCGGTGGTGGTCTCCGTGGACTATCGCCTCGCGCCGGAGCATCCCTTCCCCGCCGCGCACGATGACGCGCTGGCTGCCACGCTGTGGGCACTGGCCAACGCCGCGGCCCTGGGCGGCGATCCCGCATGCGTGGCCGTTGCCGGCGAAAGCGCGGGCGGCAATCTCGCAGCCTCCTCGGCCATCCAGGCGCGTGACCGCGGCTTTGCGCTCGCAGGCCAGCTGCTCATCGTGCCCGGCGTCGATTTCGCACGCGACACGCTCAAGCTCGACCGCGACGGGCGCGCCTACCCGATGCTCACGCCGCACGACCTGCGGGAGGTCGCGCGGCTCTACCTGGGCACGGCAACGGACCGCGCGAGGGACTGTCCTCCGTCGCCCCTGCACTGCGCGAACTTGCGCGACCTGCCCGCCACGGTCATTGCCGTGGCAGGGTGCGACCCGCTGCACGACGAAGGGCTGGCCTACGCGGCGCGGCTGCAGGCGGCGGGCGTTGACACGCAGGTGCTGCGCTACGAAGACATGTTCCATCCCTTCTTCGGATTCTTCGAGGCCTCGGCGGCTGCACGGTGCGCCAACGACGAGATCTGCCGCGGCTTCGCAGCGATCCTGCGTCCCCGCCCCGGCGACATCAAGAAAGCTCAGGCATGAATCAAGCCCCCCCTGCGTCGGTCCATTCGGTCGACCGCTTCGTGTTCAGCGTGCCCGACCTGCATGAGGCCGAGCAGTTCTACCGCGCCTTCGGGCTGGACGTGCGCCGCGAAGGCCACCGTCTGGCGCTGCACACCTTCGACCATCCGCATTGCTGGGCCTGGGTCCATGCGTCGGGCCATCCGAAGCGGCTCGAGTACGTGCGCTATGGCGTGCATGCGCATCAATTGGATGCCCTGCGCGAACGCGTTGTCACGGCCGGTATCCAGGCGCCGCCGCATCCATTGGGCGATGCCGAGGGCCTCTGGCTGCGCAACCCGGACGGCACGCACCTGCAGCTCGTGGCGGCGCCGAAGGTGTCGCCCTCGCACAAGTGCCGCCCGGTCGTGGCACCGTCCGTCCCGCCGGGCTGCGGCGCCGCGCCGGCGCGCAGCCGCGCGCCGCAGGTTCGTCCCCGGTACCTGTCGCACGTGCTCTTCTTCACGCCCGATGTGCCGCGAATGATCCGCTTCTCGCAGGAGATCCTGGGCCTGCGGCTGTCCGATCGTTCCGGCGACCTGATCGCCTTCCTGCACGGCGCACATGGCTCCGACCACCATCTGGTGGCCTTCGCGAAGTCCCATGCGCCCGGCCTGCACCATTCGAGCTGGGACGTGGGCAGCATCGACGAGGTCGGACGCGGCTCCGAGCAGATGCGCAATGCCGGTCATGCGCAGGGCTGGGGCGTGGGTCGGCACGTGCTCGGCTCGAACTACTTCCACTACGTGCGCGATCCATGGGGCAGCTATGCCGAGTATTCGCACGACATCGATTTCGTACCGGCCGGCAGCGAGTGGCCCGCGGCGGACCACCCGCCGGAAGACTCGCTGTATGTGTGGGGGCCTTCGCTGCCTCTCGATTTCATCACCAACCTGGAGCAGCCGGCATAGGCCGGCCCTGAAAGCCACACCATGAGACTCATTGCCTTCATCGCCGGCAACGGCCTGCCCGCCCTGGGCCTGCGAACCGGTTCGCAGGTCGTCAACCTCACCGAAGCCGGATTGCCGTCGACGCTGGACGCGCTGCTCAAGCTCCCCGACGGACTGAGCGCCGTGAAGGATGCCGCCGCCCGCGCGACGCGGCACCTGGCGCTCGCCGAGCTGAAACTGCTGCCACCGCTTCAGAACCCCTCCAAGGCCTTCGCCATCGGCCTGAACTACGTCGACCACGCCTCGGAAAGCAACTTCGAGCCGCCCAGGTACCCGGTCCTGTTCCAGCGCTTTCCCTCTTCCTGGGTGGCGCACGGCGAACCCCTGGTGCGCCCGCGTGTCTCCACGCAGTTCGACTACGAGGCGGAGCTTGTGGCCATCATCGGCAAGGCGGGCCGCTACATCGCCAAGGAGGAGGCGCTGGCGCACGTGGCCGGCTATGCCATCTTCAACGAGGGGTCCATCCGCGACTACCAGTTCCGCTCCGGCCAATGGCTGTGGGGCAAGAACTTCGATCGCAGCGGCGGCTTCGGCCCCGAGTTCGTCACCGCGGACGAGTTGCCCGCGGGCGCCAGCGGCCTGCAGCTGACCTGCCGGCTGAACGGCGAGGTGCTGCAAAGCGCCAACACGCGCGACATGATCTTCGACGTGGCGACCCTCGTGGCCGCGTGTTCGGAAGGCATGGAATTGCAGCCGGGCGACATGATCATCACCGGCACGCCCTCGGGCGTGGGCCTGGCGCGCACGCCGCAGGTCTGGCTCCAGCCGGGCGACATCTGTGAGGTGGAGATCGAAGGCATGGGCGTTCTGCGAAATCCCGTGATCGACGAAGCGCGGGCCTGAGGGCTGATCTGAGGGCGGACCGCCCTGCCCCGCTGCCGCGGGAACCATGGCCAGGCGTGCCGTGCCCTGTGCGCGCGGATGATGCGCTCCACCAACGTCGGCGAACTTTCAGGAATGCGGGGCCCACCCGAATTTCCAACCGTCGCAACGGTTCACACGCCCACGCGGGCTTTCCAAGCAGCCGCCGAAGATCCTGGGTGTGATCGGCGCGGCGGCATGGCGCCTCGTTGGACGCTGGACCCGGCGTGGGCCGATGGCCGTCCGCGGCTTCGAACCGGCGAGCGCGCTGGCGGTGCGTCCGCCCGTCACCACGTCGCCTGCCATGTGCAAGGCGCGTCATCCGCTCCTGCCTGGAATGCGTGTCCCGTGCACTGAAATGCCGGCCTCCGGGCGGTCACCGCGATCAGGAACCATCCTTGGCTTGCTGCTCGGCGCAGGCCTGGAATAGCATCTTGTTACTTTCAAGAAATTTCAGCGGGACCACTCGGGAGGGACGAATGAGAGCTCATGTCATCGGGCGATGGCTTGCCGTTGCCGGCTTGGTGCTGCTGACCGGCTGCGCCACATCGATCGCCACACGTGCGCCGGACGGTCGGCTTGACGTTCGGCTTCCTTCCGAGGGAACGGACGGGTATGTGCTCCTCAAGGTCGTGTCCACCCGACCGATCAGCCTGCTCAATCCGAAGTGGCAGCAGATCACCTTGATCTCCGCGCAAGGCATCCGCCATGAAGTGCCCGATCTGACGCCGATGGCCGTGGGAGTATTTGGAGGCAGCGCGGTCCCTACCGAATCGCTGCACTTCGGTCGCTTGCCTCCCGGCGAGTACGAGTTTGCGAGTGCCGGCAGCATCGGACCTGGACCAGGCCTGCTGCTGGCACTGATCACCAGCGACCATGCGTCCCTGGACAAGCAGGTGCCGCGCTTCAAGGTGGAGGCGGGACGCCTTGCCAACCTGGGAACGGTGGTGTTCTCGCCCAGCACGGGAGACAAGGAGCCATCCCAGATCGTCCTGCTTGGCGGTGCACGAGGTACTGCGGAAAGCATGCGGGCGCTGCTGGACGACACACGTGCGGCCCCCGCATTGCACCCGGGCGGAGGATGGCTCCAGATGCCTGCCGATGAAGTGCAGGCCATTGCCCGCGCAAGAGGGCTGGTGTCGATGCTGTCTCCGATCGGATCGCGAAGCGGAGCCCGCATGGTGGCCGGATCGCACCTGGGCGAGATCGTCGAGCGCGTGGCGCCGGGGCGCTGGACATCGGAGCCGCTCGACACGCTGGCGCGTGTGAGCTTCGTGTCCTGCTGGAAGGATGCCACCTGCGTGGCCGGCTCCGAGTTCGGCCGCTACGCCATCAAGCGTCGCGGTGGTGCGTGGGAGGCTCGCCGGTTGTCGAGCGAACATGGCCAGGTCGCGGCGATCCAGGACCTGCCTGAAGGCAGGGCGCTGCTCGTGGTCACCGACCGGCTCAAGGGCGCCCGCATCCTGGTCCAGGACCAGCTGGGCAACGATGAGGCGGCGCCCAGGGAGCTCGGCGCGGGGATCCAGGACGCGGACGAGGCAAGGCTGCCCGCTTTGCTGCTGGATCATCCGGACGCCCTGCTGATGGCCAGAAACATTCCCGGCTTTCGACGCGAGACGCTGATCACGCGCGTCGACAAACAGTCTCTTCAGGTCACGACGAATCGCGAGAAATTCTGGGTCAGCCACTGGCAGGTGCTTCCGGACGGGCAGATTGCCGTCACCCGCATGAATGGCATGACGACGTACTTCACCAGTTCCAGCGATGGTGGCAAGACCTGGACGAACACCGAGCGCACCGTGCCGATCGGGACCTATTGGCGGGATCAGTCCCGGGCACTGGGCATTCAGCCGACGCCTGGTTTCAGTACGGTCAGCAACCAGGTCACGCAGACGACCGACGGCGGCAAGACCTGGGCTCCCTTGGGCCAGCCTTTCCGCAGTGCCGACTTCGCGGCGCGAATCGTGTACGCCGATGACCAGGAAATCCTGGCGGAAGACGGCAAGCGTGTCTTTTCATCGCTCGACGCAGGAAAGACCTGGACACCGCGCTTTCCACGGGAGGGCGCAAACGCCGCTGCGGTCGCTGCTGCACCGCGCCCGCAGCCAGGTCTCTGATCCGCGCTCGGCGCTTTTCTGCGACCGCAGTCCGAACCGGTACGCCCCCGGCGATTCGTCGTCCTGGGGCGCTGACGCCCGGTCCGAGGGACCGGGCGGGTACGTTGGCAGCGCTATTGCAGCTTGTAGACCCCGATCGACGTGCTGAACTCCATCTGCTTCTTGTTCGTGGCCAGCAACTGGAAGGTGTTGAACGTCGAGTTCTTCGCGTAGCGTGTGGCGTCGGTGCTGTCGCAGTGCTTGTCGGATGCCGTCTGCGCAGAGCAGTAGACGACAGCCTTGCGGGCACCGCTTGGGAAGGTCGCGGAGTCGTTGAAGCCGGCGCCGTTCTGACCTGCCGTGGTGCTGCCATAGGGCGCGTTGCCATACACCGAGAGCTGGGTTGGCGGCAACGCCCCTTCAGGCACCACCCAGCCATCCTGGCCATCAGGCGGGGTGCTGAAACTGAGCCAGATCGGGGTGTCCACAAGAAGGTAACCGTTGGGCGAGCCGCTCTTCAGGAAGTCACGCAAGCCATCCGAAAGACGCGCCAGCGGGTGCTGCCGCAGCTCGCCGATGGTCAGCGCGCGCGAGAGCGTGCGGGTGGTCTGCGTCACATTGGCCTTGGCCGTGTCCGCATGGAAGAACTCGATGCTCCAGACGCCCTGGTTGGTCAACCCGGCGATTTGCGCGTCGGTGTACTGGGGCTCGGCGTAGGTGAGCGAGCTTTCCTTGTCCGACGGATTCCCGCCGGTGCTCGCGCTCACGTACTCGCCTCGCAACCGGTACACCGAACTGCCAGTGACAGTGCCGTTGGGCTTGCCGAATCTCAGCGTCGAATAGCCCACACTGGGCAGGAAGGTCAACTGGGTTCCCCAGGGCGCGGTCACCACTGCCTTCTGGAAGATCGGATTGCCGTTGCTGTCAGTGAGGTTGGGAATGACGATGTCGTAGCCCGTGCCGTAGTTGCTGAACGCCGGCGTGTTGAGCAAGTCCCGCTGCTGCTCGTAAGGCTGAACAGTGGCTCGATAGGCATAGCCGTTGCCCACGAGCTTGAGCTTGCCGTCGACTTTGCGCGCGCCCAGTGTTTCGAAGGCGGTGTTGCCCTGGGCGTCCTTTGTGCGGTAGCTCAGCACCATGTCGCCGTTGGCGCGGAAGAACTCCACATTGCCCTGGTCCCACTGAAGCCCGGTGGCACCGCCGCGGAACAGGCTCGCAAAGGCGCCGGTGTTGGTGGCTGATCGGCCCACGGTGGCACCGTTGCTGTAGAAGGTGGAAGGGTCGTCGCCGAGGAAGAGTCCGCGGCAGGCGCTCGCGACAACCTGCGCGGGGCCGCCGACGGCAGTGCCGGCATCGTCGCTGGCGGTGCTCACCCGCTGCGTCAGCGGCAATCCGTAGCAGTCGGTCAGGCGCTTGAACAGATCGGCCACCACGTCCGGTGCAGGCACGTCGGCCACCTTCACGGAAGCGTCGATGGCCGGAATGCTGGCATCGTCGCTGCGAAAGCGGATGCTCGCCGGCGTGCCGTCGGCCGTCTTGACCGTGATTTCGATGTTGGCGGCAGTGCCATCCGGTCGGGCGGTGACGCTCAGCGAGTCCAGCAGCTTGTCTTGTCCGGTGCCATCGGCCACCATGGCGTCGGACAGCAGGTTTGCTGGCGTCAACCCCAGGCTGTCGAGCACCGGCTGCAGCGCCGCATTCAGAGCGGCCACCTGGTCGGAGAGCGTCTTGGTCGTGACTGCCTCCGGCTTGCTCTGCAGCGCACCCACCAGGCTGGCGGGGTTTCCGTTCGGCGAGAGCCGCGACACCACGACGGTGGTCAGCGGCGTGACATTGGCGATATCCGATGTGTTGGCTGCTGCGCTGTAGAAGACCTGATCGTCGCGTGACGCGCGCACGGTCAGCGGGGCTTGGGTACCCGCTGGCAGCGTGCAACTGTAGACGCCTGTCGCATCGGTCTCGGTATTGCAGACGGTGGTGCCTGTGGCATCGATGACGGTGATGTACGCGTTGGCGAAAGGCGCACCGGTCGCGGCAACCCCGATAAGCGTCGTGGACGCCGCGGGCGGCGGCGAGGGCTCGGAAGTGCTGGCCGGAGGCAGGAAGAAGCCGCCTCCGCTGCCGCCGCCCCCACCTCCGCAACCGCCCAGGACCAGCAATGTGGCCCCCGCAATGCACGACAACTGTCGCTTCATCGAATCTCTCATTTTTGACTCCTCGTGCAAAAGAACTGTGTTTGCGAACGGCGTGTTCCCGCCGTCGTGCAGTGTTCAGAGAAGCCGGCACGAGAGCATCATCAAAATGAGGTATGACACGGACGAGGGTGATGCGGACACTTTGGGTTCCTCGGGGATGGGCTGTACGCGCAACGCGCGCCAAGTCACGAGTCGGAGCCCAAAGCGATGAACTTCCTGCTGAAATTCTCGATGCTGATGGCCGCCGCCGCGTTGTCGGGCTGCGGCTCGGCCCTTTGGCATCCGTGGATCGACAAGCAGGTTGCGGGCGCTTCGATCAGCAAGCAGGAAGCGTCGCTGAAACCCATCAAGATGGTCAGGCCCTCGGCCTCCGCGCCGGCCAAGCACGCCAGATGGTGGGGCTATTGGCATGGGTGGTATGGCTACGACAAGGAAACCGACATGAAGATCGTCTTCGCCCGGATCGAGGCGGACGAGGCCGTCATTCAGTACGCCTGGGCCACCGATTCGAAGGCCCTCAGTACCGTGCTGCGAGGACGATTCGTCGGTGATGAAGTGCAGGTGCAACTGACAACCGGCGGGTACTTGAGCATGCGCCTGCGACCCAATGGCAGCGAGATGGAAGTCGTTCGGCGCACGGGCTACAGCGGCGTGGCGCTCGACTACTATGGACTGCTCACGCGGCAGCCGGAGCCTGCACTCGAAAAGCCGACCAACCGCTGAACTCGACGTGTCATGTGGCCTGCGTCGCCCGGGCCGGCTTCGCGCTGGAGGCGCTGTCCCGCCGCGCGTGAAGCCGCCGGGGTCCGCCACGAGCGAGTCAGTCTCGAATTTCGAGCGCGGCGCGGACCAGATCGACCTGCCTTGTGCAAGCCAACTTGATCATCAACGTCGCCACCTGCTTGCGCACGGTGTGGATGGAAACGCCATTGCTCTGGGCATAGTTGCTCACTGAAAGCCCCGTGGCCAGTGCATGCAGGACCCGTGCCTCGGCCAGCGTGATGCAAAGCGCTTGCAGGAGCCGCTCGGGCGATGCCACCGCTTGCAGTCCGGCGCGTCGAAGCCGAATGAAAACCAGTGGCTCGCTGCCCATGCGAAGCAAGGGGTTCGCGCGAACCAGCTCCAGATGAACCGGCAGACCTGCACGGCTGTCGCGGAACACCAGCTGCCGGACGCTCTCGGTGCTGCTCGCCTCCCGCAGGCTCGCCTCCAATCGCGAACGTTCTCTCGGGTCCGGGTGAGAAATACGGCCACCTTTGACGACGACGCTGCCACGCGAATCGAACAGCTCCTTGGCTGCCGGCGATGTGTGCACGATCTGTCCCGAACGATGCACCAGACAACTGGCTTCAGCGAGGGCATCGAAGGCGTGATCGGTGGTCGCCAACCATGACGCCGCCTGCGCGCGCCGCCGTTCCACGGCCTGTTGCAGCGCCTGGGTGTAGGTACGAATCCTTTCGCTGGCAAGAAAGGCCGACAGCCCATCCCATGCCGACTCCCGCTGAAATCCCAAACTGGTCCGTCGATCAGGTCCGTTCTCGATCATGAAGGAGTACAGCTGCCTCATGCGGTGCTTGCACATGAAGTCGACGTAGTACGCGCTGCGTTGCCGTCTTGGTTCGGGAAGAAGGATCTGCGTGTCGAGCCAGGTACCTGGAGGCTTGACCACGCTGGGCAGCGTCATCACGTCTTCGGTATGAAAATGCCCCGCATAGTCCCGGACCGCGGCAGCGTCCGCGCCCGACTGCTGGACGTCGACGACACTGTCGCCGCTGAAGACGATGAGTACGGCGGCATCGCTTCCGACCAACCGGTTGGCTGTCCAGAGAACCGAGGACCAGGAGGGGGCCTGCTCCGAGAGTGCGCGAACCGCTTCCAGGGCCCTGCGCAATTGCGTGTCGGGCTGCATGAACTTCCCTCCTGCACGGGAATGATGCCCCAAGCCGCGGCCGGACGCCACTGCGACGGCCTGAGCGACCTGGTCGGCGCGCCCAGTGTGCATCAACGGCGGACGCGCGATCCTCCCATGAACGTGGTATCCCGAAGGACTCGCCAGCGCGCATCCCGCGTGAGAGCATCGCGAACAAGCCGCCCATCGAGTGCGGGAAAGCCGGGCGCCTGATCCAACTCGGCACGAGGAGAACCCAACCATGAAAACAGCATTGTTCGCCATCCTGCTCGCCGCCGCCGCCGGCTGCTCCAACGCAGCCGCTCTGGCCATGCCGGCAGGCCTGGTCTTCCATGTGACCGGTGCTTCTTCGGCGCCGATCCTTGAGGCGGCGAACCGCTCCGGCAGTCGGCGCGTGGGTGGAAGCGGCCGCAGCGGCAAGGGCAGTCACTACGTCGGCGGTCGTCGCAGGTAAGCCCCCGAGCGCGTGCGCCGTGCCCCGGCAAGGCGCACGCGTGTTGGCCGCTTGAAGCCCTTGCGCTCGATCGACGCCTTGCTTGGGTGGTGGCTCCTTGTCGAAGCCGGTCGCGACGAGAACGCCCGCGCAGCAAGCCCAGTTGCCGGAGACCGCATGTCAGGGCGAGGACTGGCGCGCCCCTGCGAAAGTTGCGGCATCCCAATGGTGGCGCGTGAGCCCGGGGGTGGGAGCGTCATGCTCTGGGGGGGCCCAACTTCGCGAAGCGGCGTTGTCGATCCAGGATTCAGCTGCGCACGGCCCAGCAGCCTGGCGACTCTCGATCTGGGGTGTCGATCAAGCGGCATCGCCGATCCGGTCGATCGACCACGCGGCGCAATCGGGCCGGGAGCCGCACACCGTCAAGCGCATCGGCGTGTACCTGGCGCCTCGAACGTCGTGCAACCGAAGCAGCCCGCGGAAAGCTACAGCGGCTCGTCGTCCAGGCGCGGCTGTGACTCTCTCGTCAGTGTCTTGGCCAGCAACCGCAAGGTGCTCGCAGAGGCCGCAGTGGCCTCGGAAAGAACCGCTCCGCGCCGGTAGGCCAGCCCCAGGTCCATCGAGGGCACTGCGCTGGACACCACCGTCCTGCGAATGCGCCCGCCATCGTGCGACCAGGGGCGAAACACCAGGTCCGACAGGATCGTCACCCCCACGTTCTGTGCGACGAGGCTGCGCACGGCCTCGATCGATTTGGTGCGGAACACGACCTTGGGCTTGAGCTTCATCGCGCTCCAGTAGCGGCCCACGGTGTCCACGTGCTCGTCCATGTCCAGCAGGACGAAGGGCATCTGCGAGATCTCGCGCAGCGACACCGACTTCTGCGCCACCAGCGGATGGTCGAACGAAGTCCACAGACGGCGCTGCGACTTCAGCAGGTTCTCGCGACGTATGTCCGGGGCACGAGACAGGTTCGACACCAGGACCACGGCCAGGTCGAACTCGCCGCTGCGCAAGCCGTTCTCGATCTCCAGCCGGTTGCGCTCCACCGGCTCGAACTCGACCAGCGGCAGTTGCCTGCGCATCGCGCCGATGATCTTGGGCAGCATGTATTCGGACACGGTGTCGGTGATGGCGATCTGCACCCGCCCCTCGACCGAGGACACCGAGTTGCGCGTCTCCTCCACCGCCGCATCGAGCGTGTGCAGCATGTGCTCCGCGTGCCGAAGAAAGCCCTCGCCCTGCACCGTGAGCCGCAGCCCGTCGGAGTGCCGCGTAAAGAGCTGCACCTTCAGCGTCGACTCCAGGTTCTTGAGCGAAGTGGTCAGCGATGGCTGGCTCACATAGCAGCGCTGGGCTGCGCGGGACACCTGCCCCGTGTGCGCAGCGGCCACGAAGTGCTGCAGCTGCTTGATCGTTATCGACATAGATTCATCCTATATCGCTCTATTGAAAATAGAGATTATGAATTGTCGACGGCAATTCCTAACATCCGGGCAGCACGCCATGTCAGGCGTGTGACGAGGACGCCCACAGTTCCAGCAGCAGTAGCAGGAGACCCCCATGCCATCGACATCACACACTTCCGCCGGCCACGGCATCCACCCTCCTCGACCCCAAGAGGCTCCGGCCGATGCCGGGCTGTTGAGCCGTCTGGGCCTGCGCTTCACGGCCTGGGCTGAACGCTGGTTTCCCGACGCCTTCGTGTTCGCGGCCATCGCCGTGGTGGTGGTCGCGGGCGCCGCGCTACTGAACGGATCGAGCCCGCAAGCGGTGGCCAAGTCTTTCGGCGACGGCTTCTGGAGCCTCATTGTTTTCACGATGCAGATGGCGTTGGTGGCCGTCGGCGGCTACGTGGTGGCGACCTCGCCGCCGGCCGCGCGACTCATCCGCAAGCTGGCCGCGTTGCCCGTGTCGGGGCGCCAGGCCATCGCGTACGTGGCGGCGATCAGCATGATCCTGTCGCTCTTCAACTGGGGCATCTCGCTGATCTTCAGCGCGCTCTATGTGCGCGCGCTGGCCGGCCGCCTCGACCTGCGCATGGACTACCGCGCGGGCGGCGCGGCGGCCTACCTCGGCATGGGCGCGACCTGGGCGTTGGGGCTCAGTTCGTCGGCGGCGCAGTTGCAGGCCAACGCCAGCAGCCTGCCCAAGAGCATTCTGGACATCACCGGCGTGATCCCGTTCAGTCAGACCATCTTCCTGTGGCAGTCGGTCGCCATGGCGCTGGTGTTGATGGTCGTGTCGGTGGCCATCGCACTGTGGTCAGCGCCCGACGCGAAGCACGCGGTCACGGCGCAGGACCTGGGCGTGGACCTCACGGAAGCCAAGCCCGCTTCCGCCGAGTCCGCCGAGCGCCGCCCCGGCGAGTGGTTCGAGCGCAGCCCGCTGCTCACGCTGCTCCTGTGCGCGCTGGGCTTCGGCTGGCTGGCGCAGGAGTTCATGGCCAAGAGCCCGTTGATCGCGATCTCGGGCCTCAACACCTACAACCTGCTGTTCCTCATGATCGGGCTGCTGCTGCACTGGCGCCCGCGCAGCTTTCTCGACGCGGTGTCGCGTTCGGTGCCGTCGACGGCGGGCGTGATCATCCAGTTTCCTCTGTACGGCGCCATCGCGGCCATGCTGACCGGCGCCAAGGGCGACGCAGGCATCACGCTGTCGGACCGCATCGCGCATCTGTTCGTGAGCATCTCCAGCGTCGACAGTTTCGCCGTGGTGATGGGCGCGTATTCCGCCGTGCTGGGCTTCTTCATTCCCTCGGGCGGCGGCAAGTGGATCATCGAAGCGCCCTACGTCATGCAAGCGGCCAACGACCTGAAGGTCCACCTGGGCTGGGCCGTTCAGGTCTACAACGCGGCCGAGGCGCTGCCCAACCTGATCAACCCGTTCTGGATGCTGCCGCTGCTGGGCGTGCTGTCGCTGAAGGCACGCGACATCGTGGGCTTTACCTTCCTGCAATTGCTGGTGCATGCGCCGCTGGTGCTCTTCATGCTCTGGGCCTTCGGGCGCACGCTGAGCTATGTCGCGCCGGTGATGCCTTGAGCCGCGCAGGTTCCGGATGCAAGTGATGACGACGACGGCGCCCACGCAAACCAAGCAGGGCTACTGCACGCTCTGCCGTTCGCGCTGCGGCACGCTCAACGAGGTGCGTGACGACATGCTGGTGTCGGTACGGCCCGACGCCTCGCACCCCACCGGCCAGGCGATGTGCATGAAGGGCAAGGCCGCGCCCGAACTGGTGCACAGCCCGCACCGGCTGCGCTACCCGATGCGTCGCACGAGGCCCAAGACCGAGGCAGATCCGGGCTGGGTGCGCATCGGCTGGGACGAGGCACTGGCCGAGACCGCCAAGCGCCTGGGCGCCATCAAGGCCGAGAGCGGTGCCGAGTCGGTGGTGTTCGCCGTGACCACGCCCAGCGGCACGCCATTGACGGACAGCATCGACTGGATCGAGCGCTTCGTGCGCCTCTTCGGCAGCCCCAACATCTGCTACGCGACCGAGGTCTGCAACTGGCACAAGGACTTCGCGCACGCCTTCACCTTCGGCTGCGGCATGCCCGCGGCCGACTACGCGCAGGCCGAACTGATCGTGCTGTGGGGGCACAACCCCGCGAACACCTGGCTGGCACAGGCCAACGCGATCGGCCGAGGCCGCGCGAACGGGGCGAAGATGGTGGTGATCGATCCGCGCCCCACGGCGCTCGCGCGGCAGGCCGACACCTGGCTGCCCGTGCGGCCCGGAACCGATGCGGCACTGGCGCTGGGGCTGATCCACCTGCTGATCGCGGACGCACGCTTCGACGAAGGTTTCGTGCGCGCGTGGACCAATGCCCCGTTGCTGGTGCGCAGCGACAACGGACACTTCCTGCGCGAGCAGGACCTGTGGCCCGATGCCCAGGGCAACCGCTTCGTGGCGTGGAACGACGCGCGAGGCTGCGCCGTGCCTTACGACACCGAGCAGGCAGTGCAAGACCAGGACGCCGCCCACTTCCGCCTGCGCGGCGCGGTCGAGATCGACGTGGGCGCACATCGCTTGTCGTGTGCGCCAGCGTTCGAACTGCTGGCCCAGGGCTGCGCGGCCTACACGCCGCCGAATGTCGAACGCATCACCGGCGTTGCCGAGGCTTCGTTGCGCGCGGTCGCTGATCTTTTCGGCACGTGCCGCCGCGTGGCCTATCACGCCTGGACCGGCATCGGCCAGCACACCAACGCGACGCAAGCCGAGCGCGCAGTCGCCACGCTGTATGCGCTGTGCGGCAGCTTCGACCGCATCGGCGCGAACCGCGTTCGCGTCGGTCCGCGCGTCAACGCCGTCAACTCGCTCTCACTGCTGCCCGACACGCAGCGCGCCAAGGCGCTCGGCCTGGCGCAGCGCCCGATCGGCCCTCCCGCACACGGCTGGGTGACGGCGCGCGACACCTACCGCGCGATTCTCGACGGCGAGCCTTACAGGGTGCGCGCGATGATGGCCTTCGGCACCAACCTGCCCGTGTCGCAGGCTGACAGCGCGCTCGCGCATCAGGCGCTGTCGCAGCTCGAATTCCACGTGCACTGTGACTTGTTCGAAACACCCGCCGCCCGGTACGCCGACATCATGCTGCCGGTCAACACACCCTGGGAGCGCGAAGGCCTGCGCATCGGCTTCGAGATCGACGATCGTGCGGCCGGCTGGGTGCAGTTGCGCCAGCGCATGGTGACGCCACGCGGTGAATCGCGCGCCGACAACGACGTGCTGTTCGATCTGGCCGTTCGCCTGGGCATGGGCGACGACTTCTTCGGCGGCAGCCTCGACGCGGGCTGGAACCACATGCTCGAGCCGCTCGGCCTCACGGTCGACCAGTTGCGTGCCCGGCCCGAAGGCATGGCCTGCGCCATCGACGCGAGCGAGCAGAAGTACGCCCGCGCCACGCCCACCGGCGTGCGCGGCTTCGACACCCCGACGCGACGCGTCGAGCTCTATTCCGAAACCCTGCTGCGCCACGGCCAGCCGCCGGTCGCCACCTTCGTCGAACCGGCAGACACGCCGCGCGATGCGAAGTCCACGCGCCAGGGCCGCTTTCCCTATGTGCTGAGTTCGGCCAAGAACGGCTTCTATTGCCACAGCCAGCACCGCAGTCTGGCCTCGCTGCGCAAGCGCGCGCCCGATCCGGTGGCCGAATTGAGCCCCGCGCTCGCGGCCGCCAAGGGCATCGTGGATGGCGACTGGATGCGCGTCCGCACGCGCGTGGGCGAGGCCCGCTTCGTCGCACGCGTCACGCCCCAACTGGCGGACGACGTCATCGTGGCCGAGTTCGGCTGGTGGCAGAGCTGCCCCGAGCTCGACCGCGACGGCCTGCCGATTGAAGGCGCGTTGGGCAGCAGCTTCAACGCGCTGATATCCGCTGACAGCTGCGATCCGGTGAGCGGCTCGGTGCCGCATCGCTCGTTTCTCTGCGACATCGAACGCGACCCGGCCACAGAGGTGCGGCAGCGCAAGTGGTCCGGCTACCGCCCCTTCCGAATCAGCGCGCTGCGGCCCGAGGCCGACGGCGTGCTGGGCATCCACTTCGAGCCAGTCGGCGGCGGCGAACTGCCCGACTACCGACCCGGTCAGCACATCGAGATGCAATTGCATCTGGACGATGGCACGCAGGTCACGCGCGCCTACTCGCTCACGGGCGCGGCCGAGGTGCCGGGCCGGCGCAGCTACAGCGTGGCCGTGCGCCACCAGCGCGGCCGCTCGGCCGACGGCACGCCCCACGAGGGGCGCGTGTCGAGCCATCTGCACCGCGCACTGAAGGTCGGTGACACCCTCGCGCTGCGGGCGCCGTCCGGCGGCTTCGTGCTGCCGCGCCACTCGCCGCAGCCGCTGGTCTTTTTCGCGGGCGGCATCGGCATCACGCCCTTCATCAGCCTGCTGGAATCGCTGCCCGACGGCGCGCAGGGGCCGGCCATCTGGCTCTACTACGCCAACCAGAACGGCACGACCCACGCGTTTCGCGAGCGCATCGCGCAGCACCGCGCGCGGTTGCCGCAGTTGCAGGTTGTCGATCACTACAACGCACCACGGCCGCAGGAGCGCCAGGGCATCGACTACCAGTCGGACCGTTTCATTGACGCGAGTGTGGTGGACGACGCGTTGATCGCGCAGCGCGCCCGCTTCTACCTGTGCGGACCGCCGGCCATGATGGACGCGGTGACCGCTGGTCTCGTGGCGCGGGGCGTTCCGCGCTTCGACATCTTCAGCGAGGTCTTCCGCTCGCCCACCACGCCGCCCACCGACGGCGACCAGCGCTTCACCGTCAGCTTTGCGCGCTCGGGCCACGCCCCCGCGACGTGGACGCCCCCGCAGGGCACGTTGCTGACCTTTGGCGAATCACTCGGCGTGCAGATGGCCAGCGGCTGCCGTGTCGGCCAGTGCGAGAGCTGTGCGGTGCGCGTGCTGAGCGGCAAGGTGCGCCATCTGCACGGCAGCGAACCGGAAGACCCGGCCGTGTGCCTGGCCTGCCAGGCCGTTCCACTCGAAGACGTGGTGCTCGAGGCATGACGGCCGGCACTTTCACTCAACTGACTCCATCCGTGACCCCATGAAAATCATCGATACCGAAAGCACCCGGCGTGCATTGCCCTTCGACCGCCTGATCCCGGCCCTTCGGGAGATGTTCATCGCCGGCTGCGAGGTGCCTTTGCGGCACACGCATTCGCTCCAGGCCGAGGCGGACGACCCGCCCCGCACCGTCCTGGTCATGCCGGCGTGGCAGCACGACCGCTATCTGGGCATCAAGACCGTGACCATCTTTCCGGACAACGCGCGGCGCGGCCTGCCCGGACTGTTCTCGACCTATGTGCTGTACGACGCCAGCACGGGCGAACCGCTGGCGCAGATCGACGGCAACGAGATCACGTCGCGCCGCACCGCTGCCGCCTCGGCCCTGGCCGCGTCCTATCTCGCGTCTGCCGATGCGCGCAGCCTGCTGGTCGTCGGCTGCGGGCGTGTCGGCAGTCTGATTCCCGAGGCCTACCGCGCCGTGCGTCCGATCGAACGCGTGCTGGTGTGGGACCGCGACGAATCTGCGGCGAAGGCACTCGCTGCGCGGCTGTGCGCGCAGAACATCGAGGCGGCCGTTGCGCCGGATCTCGCCCAGGCGGTGAACGACGTCGACATCGTGAGCTGTGCCACGCTCGCCACGCAACCTGTGGTGCAGGGCGCGTGGCTGCGGCCTCACAGCCACCTCGACCTGATCGGCAGTTTCACGCCACAGATGCGCGAAGCCGACGATGCCTGCTTTGCGGGTGCGCGTCTGTTTGTCGATACGCAGGAAGCGCTACAAAAGAGTGGCGAATTGCTCGGCCCCCTGTCGCGCGGCGTGTTCGCCGCCGAAGATGTGGCGGGGGAGCTGGCCGATCTGACCGCGGGCCGGATTCAGGGACGAACCGACAGTGAAGGGCGGACCGTCTTCAAGGCCGTGGGCACCGCCTTGGAGGACCTGGCCGCGGCGGTGGTGGTCTACGAGGCTTGCGATTCGAACGTTTCGTTCGAACCTCCCCCTCGCAACGCCATTTCGAATGGCTGAATTCGCCGGGGCTTCGCACAGGATGTGATCAATCACCACCACCGGCGAGATGCGCGGCCAGGATCATGAGGCGCATTCCGTTCCGCGCTGACACGTGACCTCTTGAGCGCATGCATCTTGCCGTGCCGGTGCTGGCGTGACCTCGGGCTCTTCTGGATGGTACGGCCATCGCGCCGCCGGAGCCTGGCGCGAGCATCGTGTGCAGCGATGAGGCGGTACGCCGGTACCTTGTCCAATGAAAACCCACATCATGGGTATTTTGTGAAGCGCCAGGTCCGAGGCAGAGTTCAGGTGATCGGTTCTTCGGCACGCTCCCATATGGAGACCGCCCCGATTACCTGGCCTGCTGAAGCGCAGTACGGGCAGCCTCCTCCGTGTCGCTCAAGTGGCGCTCCATCAGAGCCACCGCGGCCACCGCATCCCTGCGCAGAACCGCGTCGACGATCGCCTGGTGCTCCGCCTGGACGTCTCGCGCCACCAGTGGACCCGCGAGGCGAATTTTTCTGTAGCGCTGCGAATGGTCCACGAGCTGGTTCCAGAAGCGCAGCAGCCATTCCGAGCCACAAGCGCTGACCAACGCGCTGTGAAACCGCCGGTGATGGGCTTCCCATTCCGACGCCATGGCCGACTTGTCGGCGAAATCGGGAAGCGGCGCGCGGCCGAGCACGTGCAGCGCGGCAATGACCTCCGCCTCCCACCGCGAATCGCCGCGCTTGATCGATTCGGTCAGGCACAGGCGTTCGATCTCTCGCCGGGTCTTCATCAAGTCTGCCAATTCAGCCGGCGAAGCTTCCAGCACGCGCGCACCTCGGCGGGCTTCCATGGACACAAGCCCTTCGCTGGCCAGGCGCGCCAACGCCTCTCGGATGGGCGTCAGCCCCAGTTCGAAACGTTCCTCGAGGTCGGCCACACGCAACCGCTCATTGGGTGCCAGCTCACCCACAAGGATCTCTTGCCGCAGGCGCTGGTAGGCGCGCTCGGTCCGCGACCCGGCATCCATCGGGACTTCCTGTACATCAGACTGATTCATTAAGTAAATAAGTTTATATACCTAGTCTGAAATTTCATGAAAGATTTTATATTTCATGAAATCATCGTGTTTTCGCAAACGGGGAAATTATCGCATCCGGGGGGCCTCCTCCGGAGGGGAAGTTGCGCCTGGGGCATCCGGCCCTGCGAGCGGTGATGGCGGTTTTCATCCCATTGCTCTCACCCATGAAACTCGGAATCCACGCACTCTTCCTGCCGCTCAGCCTGGCAGCCGGCTCCGTCTGGTCGCAAAGCAGCAGCACCGTCTACGGCCTGGTCGACCTCGGCTTCGTCCGCGAGAGCGGTGGCCCCCACGGTGCCAGCGCCACCAAGCTGACGAGCGGCGTCGCCTCGGGCTCGCGGCTCGGCTTTCGCGGGACCGAAGACCTGGGCGACGGCCTGGCGGCGTTCTACGTTCTGGAGATGGGGATCAACGCCGACACCGGCACCCTGGGCCAAGGCGGCCTGGGCTTCGGGCGGCAATCGTTGGTGGGGTTGCAAGGCGGCTTCGGGAGTGTGTCGCTCGGGCGGCAGTACACGCCGGTCGCGCTGATCCAGACCGAGACCGATCCCTTTGTCACCGGAATGGCCGGCACCTCCGCCAACCTGATCAGCGCGGGCGGCGCCGGCGGCAACAACCGCATGGACAACACCTTGCGCTACGCCTACACGGGGAAGTCCGGCCTGACGGTGGACCTGGTCTACGGATTCGGCGAGGTGAACGACAGCAGCCGCCCCAAGCGCCAGTTCGGCGCGGCCATCGGCTATGTGAATGGCCCGGTGTATGTGAAGCTGGGGCATCACAACGTCAACGATGCGAAATCGGTGCCCGCCAAGATCACCTATCTGGGCGCGAAGTACGACTTTGGCGTGGCAACCGCGCATTTCAACTATGTCGTGAACAAGGGGTCAGCCGTGTTCGGTCTGGTGAACGCCGACTCGCGGGACGTGCTGGTCGGCGTTTCCGTGCCCTATGGCCCAGGCCGGTTCATGGCGTCGTACATCCGAAAAGACGACAAGACCCGTGCCAATCTCGATGCCAACCAGGTCGCACTGGGCTACACCTATTTCCTGTCGAAGCGCACCAGTCTCTACGCCTCGGTGGCACGCATCCACAACACCGCACCGGCCGGCGCCAGCACCGGCTTCTATCGCGTCGGCAATGCCACCGAGCAAGGCCTCGGCAGCAGGGCCTACAACTTCGGCGTGCGCCATGCCTTCTGATCAACAGCCAGCACGCTTCCCGCTCGCGCCTGCCCCCTCTTCCGATCGTTCACCAAGGAATTCCATGACTTTCGCACCCAACCGCCGCAGGGCGCTTTCCGCCGCCTTCTCCCTGGCCGTGGCCTTCGCGGCGCCGATGGCCCACGCGCAAGCCTTTCCCAGCAAGCCCATCACCATCGTCGTGGCCTACCCCGCAGGCGGGGACACCGATGTGCTGGCCCGCGTGCTCGCGGACAAGTTGACGACACGGCTCGGACAGCCGGTGGTGGTGGACAACCGCACAGGCGGCGCCGGCACCATCGGAACCGGCTACGTTGCCAAAGCGCGTGCCGATGGCTACACGCTGCTGCTGGCGCCCAACACGATCGCCATCACGCCGCACGTGCTCAAGGGCGTGACGGGCGCCGCCATCGATCCCGCCGCCGAACTGACCTCGATCGCCCAACTTGGAAGTCAGTCGCTCTTCGTCGTGGCGGCGACCTCAGTTGGTGTGTCGAACGTCAAGGAGCTTGTCGCCAGGATCAAGGAAGGCAAGGTCACCTCCTACGCAAGCCCGGGCAATGGTTCGCCGATGCACATCCTGGGGGAACTGTTCGACAGGGCCGCAGGCGTGAAGCTCACGCAGATCCCGTACCGGGGCAGCGCACCGGCGGTTGCCGACCTGGTCGGCGGACAGCTTCCGATGATGTACTCGACGCTCGGCCCGGTCGCGCCGCACATCAAGTCCGGGAAGCTGGTCGCCCTGGGCGTCGCGGACTCGAAGCGTTCGCCCTTCCTGCCCGATGTCCCCACCTTGGCAGAGCAAGGCTTCAAAGGGGCCGAGGTCGGGGCGTGGCAGGCATTGATGGGCCCCAAGGGAATGCCTGCGGAAGTGGTTCAGTTGCTCAATCGGCACGTCAACGAAATCCTCAAGATGCCGGACGTGATCGCCCGCATGGACGGCGTCGCGCTGACGCCCGTTGGCGGCGATCCGGCCAGCCTTTCCAAGCTGGTGGCCAGCGACTATGCGCGCTACGCAAGACTGGTCAGCGAGTTCGGCATCAAGGCCGACTGATCTTTCAACCATCGAGGTCCATTCATGACGACGTTGATCACAGGTGCCGGTGTCATCGGATGCCACACCGCCCGCACTTTGGCAGCGCGCGGAGAAGATGCATTGCTGCTGGACCTGCGCCCTGCGCGTGAGGCCATCGCGACGATCGTGGACAGCCCGAGGGTGCGGATCGTCGAAGCCGACGTGACCGATTTCTCGGCGCTGTCGGACCTGATTGCCGCGCACGGGGTTCGACGCATCGTCCACACGGCAGCCCTCCTGTCGACCGCCATCCGCGAGAACCCCCTCAAAGGCATCGAAGTCAACGTCATGGGCGTGGCCAACGTGCTGGAGGCGGCGCGACATCACGCCCTGGAGCGCGTGGTCCTCGCCAGTTCGACCACGGTGTGCTACCCGACCTTCGGCGATTTCCTCGGCGACGCCTTTCCCGAAGACTTCGCGCTGAAATCGATCAGCCATCGCCCAGGCTCGATCTATGCGGCAACCAAGGTCACCGCCGAACACCTGGCCTTGCTCTATCGCGACCTGTATGGCGTGAGCACCGTGTCGCTGCGCTACGCCGCGGTCATCAGTGCCTGGTCCGGGCCGGGGACCTCGGTGCCCGGGCGTGTGCTGTCATCGCTCGTGGGCCCCGCATCCCTGGGCCAGCCGTCGGTCATCAGCGATCCCTATGTGGTCTGGCGTGGCGGCGAGGAATTCATCGATGCGCGCGACTGTGCGCTTGCCAACGTCGCCGCGCTCGACGCGCCCCATCCCGCGCAAGGTGTGTACACCGTGGGACTCGGCCATCTGTGCACCTTCGAGGATTTCGAGCAGGCCGTGCGCCTGCTATACCCGTCGCTGAAGGTTGAACTGCGCACCGTGCCCACAGGCGGTTTCGCAGGCTTCGCGCATGTTCGACATGCGGCATCCGACATCGACGCCGCCGCGCGCGAGCTGGGCTGGCGCCCTGCGTTTTCTCTGGCGCAATCCGTGGCGCATTTCGCGCCGCTGTGCGTGGCATCGACTGCGCACCCTTGAGTGCGGCACAGGGCCTGCGCACCGACCGCGCCAGCCGGGCCATCCGCACAATGAAACAACGACAAGCAAACGACAACGTGAACAGCAACAAGCGCACCACACGCCTCCTGCCCAAGCAAAGGCCACTTCCTTTCGAAGCGGCGCAAATCTACGAAGAGACTGTGTTGCACTGGGCCCGCGATCAATCGCTGCCGCCAGGCATCGCCGTGACACGTGACCATGCCTATGGTCCCGACCCGCAGCAGCGCTGTGACATCTACCGGGCCGAAGGGGCTCACGACGCGCCGGTGCTGGTCTTCTGGCACGGTGGAGGCTGGACCAATGGCTACAAGGAATACGTCGACTTCATGGCGCCGATAGTCGTTGGACTCGGCATGGTGCTGGTGGCGCCCAGCTACCGGCTGGCACCAGAGTACAAGTTGCCGGCCGCGTTCGATGACAGCCTGGCGGTGGTCGCCCACGTGACCGCGCACATCGCCGATTTCGGCGGACGTGCCGACCAGATCTATCTGGCCGGGCATTCCGCCGGCGCTCATCTGGCGGCGTTGGTGGCCTTGCGTCGCGAGGAAGCGGCACGGGCGGGCATTGCGCCGCACGCCATCCGCGCTTGTTTCCCCATCAGCGGGATCCTCGACCTGCATCATCCCGAGCCCGTGGCCGACAGCATGGAAGAACGCATCTACACCATGGTGCTCGACGACGAAACGGACGATGCCGTGATGAGCCCGTTGTGCTGGACTGCGGGAAACACCGTTGCGATGTGGCTCAGCTACGGCGAGTCCGACAGCGCCAGGGTCATCCGCTCGAACCGCCGCATGGCGGCCCTGCTGGCGTGGCAACCTGCGCCGAGCGGGCTGCACGTAGAGCCCGGGCTCGATCATTTTTCGACCCACACCAGCCTTCGCGACCCAGGGGCGCCATGGTACGGGCGGCTCGCGGCAGTCGTGAAGGCAGACCTGTCATGAAAGAGGTGATCGACGTCGGGCTTGCCGCCATCGCCCAACCTTTTTCGTGGGCTGTGAAGGCCGGTGGACTGCTCTTCACCACGCATGCCGCCGTGCGCGCGGACGGCTCCATCGACACAGGCCCGATCGAGCAGCAGGCACGGTTGACGCTTGAAAACATCCGGCGTGCCGTGCTCGCCGCGGGCGGCCAGATGAGCGACGTCGCCCAGGTGCTGATCTACATGACCGACGAAAAAGACATGCCCATCATCGACACCGTCTATAGAGAGTTCTTCGTCGCTCCCTACCCCAATCGCTCCAGCGTTGTCGTTCGTGCGCTGGTCGTGCCTGGCATGCGCGTGGAAATGGTCGTCTACGCAGCGATCAATCAATGAGAACGGAAATCATGCAAGCTACCCAACCTCTCGTCGACAAGGAAACAGCCTTCATCACAGGCGGTGCCTCTGGCATCGGACGCGCCACGGTGCTGCGTCTGGCCGAAGACGGCTTTCGCGTCGTGGTAATCGATCGCAATGCCCTGCAAGTGGAAGCCCTCGTGGCGGAACTTGTGCAGGCAGGATATGACGCCGTCGGCCATGCGGTCGACGTGTGCGACCGATCGAAAATCTCCGCCTTGATCGACGCCGAAGCGCGCGTCGACGTCATGGTGTGTGCCGCGGGCATTGGGCCGTCCTGTGCCTTCGATGCGATCAGCGATGAAGACTTTCGCGCCGTCCTGGAGGTGAATGTGCTGGGCGTCTTCATTGCTTCTCAGGAAGCCGTACGCCGCATGAAGCCCGGTGGCCGGGTCGTGACCGTTTCTTCGCGCGCCGCGCTGGGCGGTGGCGGCTTTGCGCACTATGTCGCGTCGAAAGCGGCGGTGGTCGGCTTGACTCGGGCGATGGCCATGGACCTGCGCCAGCGATGGATCGCCGTCAATTCGATCGCCCCCGGCTTCACCGACACGGGCATGACGCGTGCGATGACCCCTGCGCAGCACGCAGCGGCGAGCGCGCTCGAGCCTGCCGGACGGCCTGCCGAGCCGCACGAGATCGCAAATGCGATCGCATTCCTTGCATCGCCCCGTACCAGCTTCATTACCGGGCAGACGATCTTCGTCGACGGAGGCAAGTCACTCGGTGGCCTTGGCCTTTGAGGCGATCCCGATGATTGTGAGAACGGCTTGCCTTGAAGGCTTCGTGAACCCGGAGGACATCGATCGCTTCGATGCTTTCATCGCGCACGAGGTGGTCCCGCTGATGAAGCGCTTCCCCGGTGTCAGGTCGGTGCGCGTCATGCGTGCGCAATCCATCGAAGACGATGGTCCGATGCTGCTCATGACTTTCGAATCCGTCTACGACACGGTCGATGCCATGACGCATGCGTTCACCAGTCCGGTGCGCCTGCTTCTGAAGGCCAAGATTGCCGAGATCATGCCGCTGTTCAATGGACGCTTGTTCCACATCACCCAGAAGCTGCTGGTCGACGAGCCTGTTGAAGGCTCGCAGACCCGCCTCGAAGATTGAGGATCAGCGGCTAGGCGAATGCCACGTTCGGAAGCATCCGAGATGCCCGAGCGCGTCGACGTCCGCATCTGCTCGTCTAGACCATCCCCGCGCGCAGGCGCTTCGAGACCATCGAAGAACAGAAAGACTTCCTGAAGCACTGGGAGCGCAAGTCGGCGCCCCCCGCATCCACGGCAATGCCCGTCGCCAGGTGCAAGGGATGTTCGTTCAAGGAAGAACGCTCTCTGCTACAGCCGCTGCACATGCTGGGCATGCAGTACTTCCGCGATTTGCAGCGTACCGTTTGGGACGGTACGCCCGCGTGCGGCCCCCCGGAACAAGTGCATTGTCGAGAGCTGCGTGAACACGTTCAAGCGTGGCTACGTCAGCCGCGTTGACCTTGCCGATGCGAAAACGGTGATGGTGCAGATGGCCGCGCGACTTACTACGGACTGACGTCGTGGTACTGACGGTAGAACGCATGATCATCGGCTAGCAGGAAAGCATGAGAAAACACTCATGCTTTCCACGTGATTTTTCACTGGTCTTGCATGAGTCGCAGGTCAATACTGACCCCCAATGCATCGACATGAAGAAGGAGTTCCGCCGATGGCCTCGACCCCCATTCCTCTCACGCGCAGGGCCGCCGTGATCGCCGCGGCGGCGACTGCGGTCCTGGCCGGGCTGCCCGGCATCGCACGCGCCGCGGACTATCCGGCGAAGCCCGTCACGCTGGTCGTCAATTTTCCGCCCGGCGGCGGCGCGCTCAACCTCATGGTGCGGGCGCTGGCGGACCAGGCCACGCGCGACCTGGGCCAGCCGGTGGTGGTCGACTACAAGGCCGGCGCGGGCGGCAACATCGGCGCGCAGTACGTGGCCAATGCCAAGCCCGACGGCTACACCTTGCTGGCCGCGGTCGACACCACGCTCACGGTCAATCCCTCGGTCTACGCCAGCATGCCGTTCGACGCGGACAAGGCGTTCGCGCCGCTGGCCACCTTCGGCACCTTCTCGCAGATGCTGGTGGGTCACGATGCGACGCGAGTAAAGGTCCAGCACCGCTGCCACGTACAGCCAGCCTTCGGCCGTCCAGATGTAGGTGAAGTCGGCCACCCACTTCTGGTTCGGTGCATCAGCCTGGAACTGGCGGTCCAGCACGTTGTCGGCAATCGCACTGCGCTCGCCCCGGTCCTTGGGTAAGCCCCGGCGCCTGGGACGTGCACGAAGAGCCTGCTTGCGCATGAGCCGCTCGATGCGGTGCAGGCCACAAGCTTGGCCCTGCTCCAGTACATCGCGCCACACGCGCCTGGCGCCATAGGTGCGGTCGCTGCGAACGAAGCTCTGGTGCACCTGAGCGCCCAGCTTCTCGTCATCAAGGCTGCGCCGGCTCCTGGGGCGCGCCAGCCAAGCGTAGAAGCCGCCTCGCGAGACACCGAGCGCCTCGCACATCAGATTGACCGGCCATGCCCCTCGGTGTTTCGCCACGAAGCCGAACTTCACATCGACTCCTTCGCGAAGTAGGCCGCGGCTTTTTTCAAGATGTCGCGCTCCATCTTGAGCTTGGCCACTTCCTTGCGCAGCCTGGCTATCTCGGCGTCCTGGGCCGTCTGCTTGCCATTGCCCGGAAAGGCCTCCTGCGGTGCCTCACGCAGCTCGCGAACCCATTTGCGCAGCACGTTCTCGTGCACGTCCAGGTCCTTGGCCGCCTGGGCCACGGTCACCCCACGCTCAGTGACCAGCTTGACCGCCTCGAGCTTGAACTCGCGGCTGAATGTCCTTCTTCTCTCCATGAACCACCTCCGGTTTCATCTTCCACCTTAACAAGGTGTCTTTGAAACCGGCAGCAGCCCAGCGTGCTTCCTCCAGCGCTGCGAGAGCTTTGCCCATTGGCTGCTGCGATGCTGTCCCCCAATGCATTGCCAAACGCGTATACAGAGCCTTGCCATCAGCGAATCACGTCAAGTCCAACGCCCTCTACCAAGAACTCTGTCAAGGAGGGCGCAATGTACCGCGCGTCATCGACGTCCAACTCACCAAGTCCCACGTGAATCGCCCCGGCTTTCATGGAGGCCGGTTGGTTTAAGTCATGCCGCCGCCGTGGCGGCCTGACTGGCGAGTTGCCGGTAATAGTTTGCCTCAGCTTCTGCGGGCGGGATGTAGCCGATGGGTTCGAGCAAGCGATGGTGGTTGAACCAGAACACCCATTCGAGTGTCGCGAACTCCACCGCCTCCTTGGTCTTCCACGGTGCACGACGATGGATCAACTCGGCCTTGTAGAGGCCGTTGATCGTCTCGGCCAGGGCGTTGTCATAGGAGTCGCCTTTGCTGCCCACCGATGGCTCGATGCCAGCCTCGCCCAGTCGTTCGGTGTACCGGATGCTGACGTATTGCGACCCGCGATCCGAGTGGCAAATCAAGCTGCCGTCACGCTCGGGTTGGCGGTCGTAAAGCGCTTGTTCCAAGGCATCGAGCACGAAGTCCGTGCGCATCGAGCTACTGACCCGCCAGCCCACGATGCGCCGGGCGAACACATCGATCACGAAGGCCACGTACAGCCGTAAGCGCTCAATAAACCACGCCCTTGCGCGTGATGTTGGAACCGATCGGCGCAGGACGGCCTACGCGCCGCCGAGTTCAAGGTTCCAGGGCAGCAGCGCCTCGTAGTCGTCGGCAGTCTGCGCCAGCGGCAGCTTCTTGAACAGCGCGACGAGGTAGCGGTAGGGCTCGATGTTGTTGGCCTTGGCGGTCTCGATGAGCGAATAAAGATTGGCACTGGCGTTCGCGCCGCCCACGGTGTCGGCGAACAACCAACTGCGCCTTCCGACGACGAAGGGCCGGATCGCGTTCTCCACCGGGTTGGAGTCCAGCGGCCAAGCGCCGTTTTCCAGGAACCGCACGAGCTTGGGCCACTGCCCGTGCAGGTAGTGCAGTGCCTCGCCCAGCAGGCTCGACGGCGCAACACTGTGCAGGTGCGTCAGCAGCAGTCGCTCGATCTCGCGCACGACCGCGGCGCTGTAGCGCGAGCGCATCCGCAACCGACGCGCGGGCGTCCAATCCCTGGCCAAGGCCTCCGCACGGTACAGCTTGCCAATCAGCCGCACGAACCGGGTCGCGAGCTGATCCGGTGAGCGAGCCGCCTTCGGGATGGCTTCCTCGGCCTTGATCAGCGGTCGGCGCGCGTGGACCCAGCACCCGAGATGCGTGAGCCCGCCGGCCTTGGCGATCCCGTTGTAGACCTCGTAGCCATCGGTGATGAGCGTGGTGCCTGGGCGGATGCCGGCATACAGCTTCTCGGCGTGCACGGCGCCGCGCCCCGGCGCATAGGCGAACAGCCGTACCGGTGGGCCAGTGCCGTTCATTTGCGCCCACATAAAACTCTTCGTCTGTGCCTTGCGCCCAGGCTCCTTCAGTACCTGGACGTGGGTCTCGTCGCCATAGATCAGATCCGAGTCCAGCAAGTGATCACGCA
>Ga0160453_100047_pt1 | contig 131187 bp, 170 predicted proteins | sample HID1971K_E6MG_FD_108228 | JGI IMG/M metagenome (GOLD analysis project Ga0160453, IMG submission 108228) | Enriched millipede-associated microbial communities from UW Madison campus, WI, USA - HID1971K_E6 MG | ecosystem: Host-associated > Arthropoda: Insects > Digestive system > Unclassified ...
AGAGTCAACAACAGATAACACAGTATTCACGCGGCGGCTGCGCCTTGGTCACTTGATGCTTTTGGCAGAAGTAGAAGATTCAGTGACAACTTCCTGCGGAAGTTCGTGAATACCTGAACGTTAGGTGAAATTACCGGTTATAAGATCGAAAAGGATAAGGAGACTGATATGGATATTTACCCAATTATTATAGTGCAATTAACTACAAAATATGAAGAAATAAGAACAACGCTTCTTAAAGCAATAACTCAATTAAGCAATGAACAATTGAATTGGAGACCTAATAGTGAAAGTAATTCTATATCAAATCTTGTAATGCATATTGCAGGAAATATTAATCAAAGAATAGGTTCGGGTATATTAGGCTTATCAGATAGAAGAAACAGAGATGAAGAGTTTGATAGCGAAATATTCGTAGCCAAAGATCAAATAATTGTCATTGTTGAAGAATCATTTGATTTATTAGTAAAAACAACAAGAGAACTTAACAGGGAAGATTTACTTAGAACTCAAAAAATACGAGGGAATTCAAAGTCTATATATGAAGTTTTGCAACAATGTGCTACTCATTATTCTGAACATCTTGGACAAATTCTTTACATCGCTAAGATGTGTCTAGGTTCTGAGTACAATACAACATCTATTTACGGTAAAAATTTGAAGAAGTGAGGGGAAGTTCGAAAAAGCCGGTAACTACACCTAACACAGTATTCGCACAACGGCTACACCTTGGTCACTTTGATGTTTTTGACAGAGTAGTAGAATCATGTGACAACTTGCTGCGCAAGTTCGTGAATACAAGAACGTTAGGTGAAATTCTTACAAAATTGTGAGGTGAAACGATGAAATTCTTTATTAGTACATTGATAATAATCACGATCCTATTTGTATCTGGTTGTGGTAAAACCTTTGTATTTCCAAGAGAAGATGATTTTAGTTTAAAGGCAACAGTAAATAATGAATCACTAACTGTTGGAGATGAACTAATAGTTAACGCTACTTTTCAAAACTTGACCAATAATAATTATGAATTGAGTTCATCTGCGACTTTCAGTAAAACTGGCTTAATACATATTAATATATATGAATTAGATGAGAGAGAAATGGTTATGGTCGGTGCAATTAGATTTGTAAACGTAACAGGTAAACAAGAAATAATTGATCAACAGAATTTTGAAATGAATAAAAAAGGGAGATATAAAGTGGTTGTAATATCAAATTTTGATATTACAAATCCAAAAACGAAAGAAAAGAAAGAGTACAGAATTAAAACTGACACAATTTTGATTGACGTAAAATAAGTAATGAAAAAAGCATTGAATTACATTATGAGCAACTCAAGGACGGCAAGAACTTCACCTAACACAGTATTCACGCGGCGGCTACGCCTTGTTCAGCAGAGGGAATTCAGGAAGTGTTGGCTGTCTGACAACTTCCTGCGGAAGTTCGTGAACCTCTGAACGATATGTGAAATCGTCTGAGTGCAAAGTAATCAAGATTGGAGGAAGATTAATGGAACTATTACTTTGGCTATTTTTCACCATTATCAGTTGTTTCATTTTATATTTAATAATTAAAGCAGCTATAAACCATTCTGCGATATCAAAAACGGGGAATGATATTCGAACATTTCAAACCCAAGTAAATAGACAACATCAAGAATTGATAAAAGAGATAGAACTTTTAAGACAAACAATTCATGACATTAATAAAGGAAATAATATAGATAAATCAATTTGAAATAGAGAATATCTTCAAAAAGTTTAAAAACTGAATATTAAAAACTTTACCTAGTAAATCTAAGAAGTCGACGACATCAAATAACACAGTATTCACGCGGCGGCTACGCCTTGGTCACTTGATGCTTTTGGCTGAGTAGTAATGTCATGTGACAACTTGCTGCGCAAGTTCGTGAATACCTGAACGTTATAAGAAATCCCCGCAAGAAATAGATATACATAAAATGGAGGTGACTAATATAGACGGAATATTCAAATATGTAAAATCGTTAATGAATCCCTTTGAGAGACCTTGGTATATCGCTGGAGGATGGGCTATAGATTTAGCAGTAGGTGATATCACAAGAACTCATAAAGATTTAGATATTTGCATTTTTAGAGAAGACATTGATTATGCAACAACATATTTTAAGGAATGGGATATTCAAGTAGCCATTCCTGGCGAACATTGTTTAGAACCATATAAGTCATTGAGTGATTTAAATCTCCCAAGATACTGTTTACATATGTTTATGGGAGAGGAGTTTATCGAAATTCTTGTAACAGAACAAACAGAAAATGAAGTAATATTTAGAAAAAATAGAAACATTAAAATGAAAATCAATGATTTTTCGAAAGGCAATCCTAATTTGCCTTATGTAAACCCAGCTTGGCAACTTCTTTTTAAGAGTCTAAGTACAAGAACTGAAGATGAACACGATTTTAAGGTCTATTTGGATCGAGTATATGATGATCACTCAAAGAAATGGTTGCTTGAAAATCTTAGAAAAGTCAATGGAAATAAGAACTGGATAGAAGCATTAGTAGGATATTTCGGTGAAGGGGTGGACAACTTATAACACAGTATTCACGCAGCGGCTACGCCTTGGTCACTTTAATGATTTTTGGCAGAAGTAGCTGATTCAGTGACAACTTCCTGTGGAAGTTCGTGAATACCTGAACATTATAAGAAATCGGCGCAAAACCTGTAAAATCGTAAATATCAATTCGAATCGAGGAAGAAATATGATAAATCCAATTCAAAACAAGTTTGGAACTATCTTTGTTCATGTCACTGATATTGAAAGATCGATCAAATGGTATAGTAAACTACTAAACCAAAAAGTACATTCCGAAAATCATTCAGGACCTGTGTACACATTTAATTTGGGTGATTCACTTCCAGGATTGACTTTAGATAACCATTGTTGGGATGAAATTTACGAATTCCAACCATCTAATCACCCCATGTTTAATATGAATACTAACGATATTCATGAAGCATACCGTTTTGTGAAAGAAGAGTTAAAAGCTGAAATTACGACAGAAATTGAAGAATTCCCTGACGTAGCTGATTTTTGTTTTAGTGATCCGGATGGGAACATTATTATGGCATGTATGTGTAAGTGATATTAAGAAAGAGCATTTGAGGGTAGCTCTATGAAGGCGCCAACAGCTTATAACACCGCGTTAACGCATCGTCACTACGCTCCTCAGTCACGGAGATGAAGTTGGCAGAGAAGTAAATTCACGTGACAACCCTGCAAGGCTAAGTCTACGCCCCGTCTCACTGCGCTGCACTTAAGCCTTTCGGGTTCGTGAATACCTGAACGTTATAAGAAATTGGCGGAATGAAAAGGGCGATTTAACAAGATTAATCTATCACAGAAGAATGCTCAGTTTATTGACTTGTTGAAGATCAAATTATCGAAATAGATTAGGGAATTTTATGCGGTAATTGTAAAGAGACTTGTCGAAGTAGATCCAAGAAGCTTATGCAGTGATTGAAGAGCGATTTGTCGAAGTAGATACAAGAAGCTTATGCGGTGATTGAAAAGCGATTTGTCGAAGTAGATACAAGAAGCTTATGCGGTGATTGAAAAGCAATTTGTCGAAGTAAATTCAAGAAGCTTATGCGGTGATTGAAGAGCGAATTGTCGAAGTAGATTCAAGAAGCTTATGCGGTGATTGAAAAGCGAATTGTCGAATGATTCAAGAAGCTTATGCGGTGATTGAAAAGCGATTTGTCAAAGTAGATCCAAGAAGCTTATGCGGTGACAAAAGACTTGAAGTTGGTATTACAAGAAGCCGCCAACATCTCATAACACAGTATTCACGCGGTGGCTTCGCCTTGGTCAGCAGAGGAAATTCATGGATGCCATTGCTGTATGACAACTTCCTACTGAAGTTCGTGAATCGAAAGGATTGGAATGGTAAAAATATAAAAGCTGATCTTGCGTTAAAAGCTATAAGAATTAGATAGTTAATGACATTAATTATCCAACATTACTGTATCTTAAAACTGTACAATGTATAGTAATTAATACCTCATATACCAAGTTGAACTAGAGAAGCGTATGCGGTGATTGAAAACCACATTTGCGAAGTTGAACCAGAGAAGCATATGCGGAAATTGAAAACCTCATTTGCGAAGTTGAACCAGAGAAGCATATGCGTTGATTAAAACCTCATTCGCGAAGTTGAACCAGAGAAGCATATGCGGGTGATTAAACCTCATTTGCGAAGTTTAACCAGGGAAGCGTATGCGGTAAATTGAAACCAAACTAATTGTGCTCTAATCAAAGAAGTCAATCCCATCGCATAACACAGTATTCATGCGGCTGCTGCGCCTTGGTCACTTAATGCTTTTAGCAGAAGAACCAGATTCAGTGACAACTTCCTGCGGAAGTTCGTGAATACGAGAACGTTAGGCGATATTGCCGCAAAACATGGTTGTAAGGAGATAACGATAGATGCAAGAGTTAATGGAATTTAAAATAATTTCAAAACATCGATTGATTAATCATTACTATCCTAAGTTTAGCATTGCGGTAAACGCATTACCTGAAGCCCAGCTATGGTTGAAAGACAAACGTAATGTGAACAGCATTGGAGGTATCATTGTACATGTAATAGAGCATATAAAACGAAATAGTATAAAAATCAAATATCCCAATCAAATATTTGAGAAAGGGATCGAGGATACGTTTACGGATTTGAATCTATCTAAAAATGATCTTATGAGTTTTTTTGAAAACGCAATTAGGGAATTCGAACAAGCTATGGATGAAGCAGAAGAATATTGTATTTATGATATATACCATCTAATTGAACATACAGGATATCATTTAGGGCAAGTCGTGGATCGATCGCAGAGTATAACAGATAACAGGTGAAAAATTTCAATTTGTACAGAATGGAATTAATGAGAAGACATTAAAAGAGTATATTAAAAAAGACCTAGAAAAGAATTTGTAGTGAATCAATGAAGGCGGCAACTACACATAACACCAGATTCACGCTGCGGGCATTCGCCCTTGGTTGGAAGAAGATACGTAGGAAAGAAGTAACTCACCAACACATTCCTTTTCCTAAGATAAGAGCTATCTAAGGAAAAGGAGCGTCGTGAATTCAAGAAACGTTATAGGAAACCACCTAAAAGCTTAAAATTTAGAAAGTGAGGGAACTCTTATGACGAATATATATGTTCGAGTGATTAAACAGGATGAAGTAGATCAATTGCTACTACTATATAAGCATCTAAATCCAGATGACCCAGATTTGAATATCAATGAGATTCAAAATCACTGGAATGAAATCATTAGTGATCCATTCATGAAGATTATTGTTGCCGAGCATGAAGGAAAGATCATTTCTTCATGTGTTTTAGTTTTAATTAGAAATCTTACAAGAGGAGCTAGGCCTTACGGGTTAATTGAAAATGTTGTTACTCATTCTGCTTATAGAAAACAAGGTTACGGAAGATTAGTTCTTCAGAAATCAATTGAAATTGCTAAAGAGCATAATTGTTATAAAGTCATGTTAATGACAAGTTCTAGAATGGAAGGAACTCATAGATTTTATGAAGATTGCGGACTTAAAAAGGGGGATAAGACAGGATTTATATTAAAGATGTTGTGAAAGTAGCTCAATGAAGCGGTGGCATCCTATAACACCGTATTCACGCATCGGGGACAAGTCCCCTCGGTCTGACAGAGGGATTTCAAGGAAGTGGAGGCAGCCCACACATCCGCACCACCTAACCGCATCGCGGCGGCCGCCCTTTGGACTTAAGTTGGTGGGACGTCGTGAATACATAAAAGTTAGCACAAATAAGTGCGGTTTTGGATTGTGACTACACGAAGAAGCTAGAAATAAGCGATATTAAGTATAGGAGGTATTAAATGTTTGGTAAGAAACTTTTTAATTACTCTCTGGCTATCGTTATTGACAATGCTTATTTTTCCAGGGAATTTATATAATGAAGACCCAAGAGGTATTGAATATGGTTTTCCGTTTCCATTTTTAACACATTATCGACAAGATAATTGGTTTATTCGTGGTGTACATATTGATCTACTTTATTATTTCTTTAATGCAGTAGTTATATATTTTCTATTTATTGGGTGTAGAAAAATCTATAGAAAACTGTTAATTAGCAAAAAAAATCAATAAATTCAATTGCCTTATTAAGCTTAGATTGTAAGCTTAACGATATCAATATTTGATGAAAATCGAGGAAGGCACTTACTTCTGCTAACACAGTATTCACGCATCGGCTACTCCTTGGTCAGTGTTGATTTTAGCAGAGTAGTGGATTCATACGACAACTTCCTGCGGAAGTTCGTGAATACCTGAACGTTATCCGAAACATCTGGATTGGTAAAACCATAATTAGTGACTTTGGCAGAAGAAATGTGCAAAAATTTAAATATAAATTGGAAAAGTAATATGAAATTCACATTACATAACTTCTGGTAATTACATTTTGAGTTTTCATTATGTTATAACCTAGTTGAATGTAAACTCCGATATAAGATGTGAAAATCAAATACTACTCATTAAACTTTTGTGAAATCTATGAAAAAACACAAGTACAGATATCAATGAGTTTAAAAAACAGTGTAGTTAGAATCTTTAAGAACATAAATATTATGATTTCAGATGATGGATAAATATCTTTGTGGTCAAGAAGGAAGATGATATTAGATGATACTTGATTTAGCAAGATTGATTCCTCAAATCATTGTTATTGGATTGATTCTATTGTTTTTTGTGAGTTTTTGGTTATTTGTAAGTCGAATGATAACTAGAAAAAAAAACATAGAAATTTCAGTCAGAAGAATGGAAGAAAAATTGGATTTAATCTTTGAAAAAATTAATAAGGATTGAACAGATAATCACATACATAGTTGAATGGTGATTCAAGCAGTCAGATGCATCACCTAACATAAGATTCACACAGCGGCTACGCCTTGGTCACTTGATGCTATTGGCAGAGTAGTAGATTCCGTGACAACTTGCTGCACAAGTTCGTGAATACCTAAACGTTATCCGAAAAACTTGCAAGGACGGTGAAGTGAAAATGAAATCAATAAACATTCCAGATATTTATGAACTAGAATATTTGTTTGAGTGTAATGCTCTAGTAGCTGATGAAGAAGTAGGTTGGTATTACTCAGGAGTATCTTTTGTGTTGGAGAGAGACTCAGTAGTAATTGAATTTTACCTTCTCCCCGCACTTAGAAGTGGATCACTAACAATTTGTTTAAATAAAAATACCATCATCGATATTGACTTAGAAAACATTAGTGAAATTACTCTCAAAAGGGACATTAACATCGAAGTAATTGAATTGAATTTTGATAAAGACAACTTTGTAGAACCTTTAATAGTTCAGACTAAACCATTCATAAAAGCAAACTGGGGAACCTCAAGAGAACTAAATCTCTAGTAGGTCTATGATGGCTAGTACTTCACATAACAAAGTATTCACGTAACGGCTACGCCTTGGTCTGCAGAGGAAATTTATGGTTGCAATAGCTGTCTGATAACTTCCTGCGGAAGTTCGTGAATTCCTGAACGTTATGTGAAATTATTGCAAAGGAATGAAACTAATGAAACCAATAGATGCACAAGAGCTTGCTATAGTTGCATGTCAGAATTCGAAACAATATCTAACACCAGGGATATCTGAGAAAGAATTTGCTGATAAGTGTGAAGAAATAATGCGTTCATTAGGTGCTGAATCATTATGGTATCCGATGCTTGTAAACTTTAATGAAAATACTATTTTTTGTACTCGCGGTGACCATTTACCTTCAGAAGAAGTATACCTGAAAGTGAATGATATTGTTTTAGTAGATTATAGTCCTATGCTGAATGGAATGTGGGGAGATTACTCAGAAACTATACTTGTAGGAAAAAACGAAGAATACCAGAAGTTGATTGAAGATGCTAAACAAATTTTTGAATTGACATATGAGTTTTCGAATAAAGTTAATACAGTGGGAGAATTGTTTGAGTTTTGTACAGAATTAATAGAACACAAAGGATATACATTGTTAGATCCAAATGGAAATATTGGACATACAATAGAAAACTTTTCTAATCATGATAAAAGAATATATATATATCCCGAAAATAATGAACTTTCTCTTAAGGGGAAGAAATGGGCGATTGAGCCTCATATAGGCAAGAATGGGTACGGGGCAAAGTTTGAGAATGTAATAGTATTGTAAGATTTTGAAAGTAAAACTAGAAGGCAATAACATCACATAATGCAGTATTCAAGCGGCGGCTACGCCTTGGTCAGCAGAGGAAACTCAGGAAGCGGATGCTATCTGACAACTTCCTGTAGAAGTTCGTGAATACCTGAACGTTATAGTAAAACCTTGAAAGAGGGAGATATAATGAAATTGCTGTTATTTTTTATTTCTATCTTTGTATTGTTAACAACTGGATGTAATGATTCAAAACAAATACCTAATTTGTCATTTGAATTAGAACAGGATGAGAAGAAAATCTATGAGCAATTGAAAGACAGATTTGACGAATCAGTTTTGTTGAATGTAGATCCAATTAGTATTGCAAAACTGTATATTTATTCGAATTATCACAATGAATATGATGTTGCTTACACATTATATACTCAAAGAGAAGGTCATGTAGCTTGGTCCAACGAAGATAATCAAATGATTCCTGAAAGGGATCGAGGAAGTAAAGAACAAATGATAGCTAATTTTAGAAATATTGAAAATGGTGAGTTTTATAAGCAAAGTGACCACGAAGGTTATATAGAATATGAGATAGAAACAGGAAAAAAATCATATTTTCAAATGATAAAAGATGAAAACAATATATGGAAAGTATCATTTATGCCGTTACAATAAAGATAAAGTGATTCGAAGAAGTCAAGATCTTCGTATAACAGAGCATTCACGTGGTGGGCATTCGCTTTTGGTCACTTTGATGCTTTTGGCAGAAGTAGTAGATTCAGTGACAACTTTCTGCGGAAATTCGTGAATACATGAAAGTTATACGATATATGACAAGAAAGTTGGGAATTATATTGAATCATTTAATCAAAGAACTCATTACATATTATTTTAGTGAAGCGAATGTAAGTATTGATGCAGTACCTTTCGGTCTAACTAATTATTCTAAAGTGATCACTATAAATAATGAGAAGTATATAGCAAGAATTTATGATGAACATACAAAAGATCTTGAAAAATTAAAATTTGAGATCGAATTAACCACATTCCTTGAACGACAAAGTTTATCGTTTAAGGTTCCTGAATTTCTAATTGCGAATACAGGAGGGAAATACGTAGAGCTATCCAATGGGAAATTTGGATCAGTAATGAACTTTATTAAAGGAGAAATTCCTGATCTAACACGGATATCTGATATAAAGGAATATGGAAGAGTTGTTAGTGAACTATCTGTTGCATTTAAGTTGTTTAAAAGCGACGTACATAATCAAAATATCAAATTTTATGATGTATATAACCTTCATCCAAAATCTAATGAAAAATCTATTAATCATTTTCTGAATGATATGCCTTTTGAGATTGAGAATAGTCATTTATCCATTTTGAAGAAATCAATTCAAGACGTTCAAAGAATAGAATCTATTACAGAAGGTTTACCAAAGCAAATTATTCATCATGATATCTTAGTGTTTAATTTGCTTATCGATAGCCAGACAAGAAAGATGAATGGAGTGCTAGATTTTGACTTTGCATCGTATGATATTCGTGCTCTAGAATTAGCAATTTGTATAAATCATATTTTCCAACATTCAAATAGTTCATTTGTAAGCCTAGAATTATTTCTAGATGCATATTCTCAATATATGACATTGACAATTGAAGAAATCAACAATATCCCCATGTTAATGAAGATGTATTACGTAGCATTGATATGTATATACATAGGACAATATTATTCAGGGGTCAAAATTGATGAATATTTTAGAGTAATACTGAATCAATTGATAATTAGGACACAATGGATAGAAATGAATGAGGAAGCACTTATAGAATGTATAAAAATAAAGCTTACTTGATTTTGAATTGTAACACAGGGAAGTGTCATGCATCGTATACAGCGGCTCCGCCTTGGTCACTTTGATGGTTTTGACAGAGTAGTAGATTCATGTGACAACTTGCTGCGCAAGTTCGTGAATACCTGAATGTTATGAGAAATAGGTGAAAGTAAATATATAAGAAAAGGAGTAGTAAAATGCCCAAATCAACTTCGAAAATGATTGAAGAATTTAAAGCATTTATTACATTTGTAAATAGTTTGAATTCAATAGATGAAGAGTATTGGAACAAGCCATTGTCTGAAGGGAAATGGTCGATGAAGGATGTGATAAGTCACATCATGTTATGGGATAAGTATTATTATGAAGGGGCAATTCAGAAAATAAAACATGGAGAGGCGCTTACAGTGAAGCATTTGAACTATGATGAATTTAATGCTAAAGCAAGGGATTACGCCAAAAGTCAAAGTAAGGATAAAATTATTGATCAGTTCATTGAATATAGAGAGAAGATTATTGCAGATATAACGGAACTGACAGAAGAAGAATATACAAAGAAATACAAGAATGGAGACAAAAGAGTCTTCACGATTCGAGGTTATGTACGAAGTTTTAGTCTTCATGATAAAGGTCATGGAAAACAAATAAAAGAATATTTGAAAACAATTGAATAAGAAATTCAAAGAAGGCCCTTACATCTCATAACACCGTATTTACGAACTTACTGCGCAAGTTCGTGAATACCTGAACGTTATAGGAAATCAGTGTAATACTATATTAGAGAGAAAGGACGAAGAAGAATGAATCTCAAATCAAACAACTATAAACTTAACTTAATTAAAGAATCAGAACATGGATTATTTTTTTCTCCAGTTAAGGATGAGAAGACAATGGAGATGATTGAAGAACTTGCACATGCTTTCGAAAAAAACTATAACCGTATCATTGATATGTTTATGTTTAAACCTATTCAAAAAACAATTGTTCATGTTTACTCTGATAGAGAGCTATTTTATAAAATTATTGGTCGGAAAACTGAGGGAACTTATGATGCAAGTGACAATATCATTAAATTATATACACCACTAAGTTTAGATGATCCTGATGTATATTTAGAATATATGTTTCAGATAGTACATGAATTTGTTCATGAAGTTATTCAACAAATAAATCCTATTGTTGGAAAGGCTAAGTGGCTAGATGAGGGTATAGCATATTTTGCTTCATTGCAACTTGATCATGAATTGAAAAATCGATCAAAAATCAGCAATATCCCAACATTAGAACAACTCATAAGTCCAACATTTTATGATAATTTCGATGGATCAGCATATCTTATTTGTGGATTAATTGTAAAATTCATTGCTGAAAAATACGGAATAAATACTCTAAATGAATTTATTAGAAGAAATCCTGAAGGAATCGAAGAAATATTAAATATATCATTAGAAAGATTCTATTTAGAGTGGAAACAAAGTTTACATTAATTTTCGTGTGTATTATTGAAGACACTGGCTTCCTATAACACCATATTCATGTATAGGGCATTCGTACCTCGGTCCGGACAGCAGATATTGGCAGTGGAGAATAATCAGCCGGACACATCCCACATTCGCCAGTCGTCGTGAATACACGATACGTTATGTGAAATACCTGCAAGACAACTGATATAAAACAATAAATGATAAATACTGGTTTTAATGAATGATTTTACATTAATCTTAGTAGCATAACCGTAGATGGAATTGAGATCATTGTCTTTACTGGAATTATAATAATGGATTGTTATTGTTTTTGTAACTCAGGGGAGACAATAAAATTAACGGAGATGTAGAAATATGAATATTGAAATTACTCAAATTAACAAAGATCAGAAAGAATTATTTTTGAACCTATATAATTTTTATTTATATGATTTATCTGAATACACAGGTGATGATCTAAGAGATGAAGGAATGTTTGATCCGACTAATACTTATTTATATCTTGAACGAAGTGAGTTGTTTCCTTACTTTATTAAGAAAAACGACAAGATTATTGGATTTGTATTGGTATGTTCACCTCCATTCGTAGATGAAAACATAGATTATGCTATACAGGAATTGTTTGTTTTAAGGAAATATAGAGGAAGGAATATTGCAAAACAAGCAGTTGAATTAGTTTTAGGAACATTAAAGGGGATAATTAGAGTAGAACAGTTAAAAGTAAACAATTCGGCAATTAGATTTTGGAACAAGTTCTATAAGGAACATAGCATTTTTAAGTTATCAGAGAAAGAAGAATCTATTGCGATTGAAGGATTAGAAGGTATCCATACCATAATTAAACAAGAATTTAGAATCTGATAAGTATCTCAAAAAAGGCATCTCCATTATATTACATAGTATTCGCGCAGCCGCTGCGCTTTAGCCACTTTGATGCTCTTGGTAGAGTTTTAGCTTCAAGTGACAACTTCCTGCGGTAGTTCGTGAATACCTGAACGTTACGTGAAGTACCTATTAAGTGAATCAGTAGAAGGGAGTAGGTCAAGTTGAATAACATTTGTGTTAATGTACAAAGCACTAAATATTTGAAAGTTGATCATCCCATAATATCAATTGATGGAATACCACTTGATTTTTATCTTCATAATTTATATCCAGATAGCTTATATTTAGGCTTAATTCCAACAATTATTGACTGGATTACTGTACAAGAGGATACTGAAATAATCCTTAGTCGTTATTACTCTGAGGAAGAAACAAGTATATTACCAATCTTAATGTGTCCAGATGATTGTGATTTATCGTGCACGGTCATAGTAGCAGAGATATTAAAGACAGATAATCTAGTTATATGGAGACGTATAGGAGTAGATAATAGTAAGTATGGAACCCCTATAGGATCTGAAGTACTATGGTTAGATTTAGTACCTGAAATGAAATTTAATAGTAGAGATTATTTCGAGAAGCTAAATATCATTTATAAAAATATATAAGTTTTATACGAATCTCATAGAAGTCAGGAACTTTGATTAACCCGTATTAATGCCACGTCGCATGCGCTCATCGGTCACTGATGCATTTGGCAGAGAAGCTGATTTAGGTGAAAAAACCTGGAAAGCTAAGTCTGACGACCCATTCCGCTTTCGGTTCACTCGGATTAGTGAACGTTATCAGAAATTCCCTAAAATGAATTAATAAGAAAATGGTGCATATATGACGAAGACTTATAAAGTCCTAGATGACAATTACGATCTGAAAGAAGGTTCTTTTATATATTCGCTTACTGAAAAGGCGGTTTTTGATGAGAAGCTTTTTTGGGAGTATTACAACGTTGCAATTGATATCGTTAGAGACACATTAAACCATGAATTAGACAAAGAACTCACAAAAAGGATGTTTGAGATATATAAGAGAATTACAGAATGCTTCTTGTATCACCACGATGATAATGATTTATATGAGATATCAAATTTTCCAGTTGATAAAGCACCTTATTATCTTGAAAGACTATCATTTATGATTGAAGGATATTTTAATGATTTTGTAATAAGTGAAAAGCAATTCGGAAGTGAAATAATAAACCCGAAGTATAAATAAAACAATCGAACGTACCGTCAAGGAAGAGGGAACATACGATAACACAGTAACCAAGCGTTCGCTAAGCCTTGGCACTTGGATGCTTTTGGAAAAGGTGTAAATTCAGTAAAAACTTGCTGCCCAAGTTTGTGAATACCTGGACGTTATATGAAAGAACCTAGTACAATTTAATGAATGGAGGGATTTAATATAGTAAAGAAGAAGGTCATTTACACAACCCTTATTATGTGTATTTTAGTGACTGTATGTATCCTTACGGTGATATTTTCATATCAGAATCCATTAGTTATAAGTGGTTTTACAGAATATGATAATGGACGAAACAAAGTTGATATAGAATTAAGTAATAAAGGAAATAGCGATATATTGATTCATGAAATTCTAGTAAATGATAAGACTGCTGAAGAGGTGCAATTAATAGTTAGTTACACGTTACAATTAGTTGCTGGGGGGATTGATCTTAATCCTTGGGCAAAGATTGTACAAATTAATGAAGAACCAATACACCCCAAGTTTTCACCAAAGGAGTTAGCTACCGATTAACTACGGTGTAAGAATTATTAATGAAACCGATATAGAAACCATAAAAATAAAATATAAGTATTGGGGAATGACGTTTATAAAAGAAATAAATTTAAACACTTGGCCTGAATAATTTTTTGAGGATTTTGCATAGAAATTCATATATCACATTATTCACTCGGCGACTACGCCTTGACAACTTTCTGCGCAAGTTAGTGAATACCTGAAGGTTAACGAAAGGACGCAGTTTATCTAAAAGAAAAAGGCGAAAAGTCTAAAATGGCATGCAGTAATTATCAAAACAATTTTCACATTATCTGGAGGCAACTACTATGTGGGGCATTGTGTCAACGGTGTTTAGCTTCATAGGATTAACAGCATCAATAATAGCATTGTATTTTCTTAATAGAAAAAATAAAGTAGAAAGGATTCAGAAATTAAGAAAAGTGCTGTTTTTCATATATATTTTGATTGCATTTAACGGGGTTAATCTACTTTTAAAACTAATGTAAGCTAATAATAATCTGGAGGATTGTAAGTAGTTCAAGATCCCTTCGTATAATACAGCATAGCACCACGTCGCATACGCTCCTCGGACACTGGTACTGCTATTAGTAGAGAAGTTTATTCATGCGACAACACCCTGCAAGGCTAAGTCTAGTACCCGTTACGCTATGCTACACTTAAGCGTTTCGGGTTTGCTAATGCAAAAACTTATATGAAATGGAGGGAATTCAAATTCAATTAATAAAACAGAGAGGAATAGTTTTACTAAGCCTTCTAATTGGAGTAATTTATTTTTTGTTTGTTTTTAATAATGAATATACCGTTAACGATATTTTAGAGAAGGAGATTAAAATTAAACAAATTACATATACAGAGATGTCTAAAAAAGTATATTCAAGAACAGGTGGAATCGGATACATCTCAACGGAAGATATAATATTAACGGAAGAAGAAATTGAGAATATTATATATTGGATTCAATCAGTATCGGAATCGGAAGTAACTGAAATGAAACAGATACCAATAAATACAAGTATCAGTTCAGGCATTATCATTGGATTAAAGAAAAATAAAGAAATTAGAATTCAATATGATCTTGAAAATATCTACATAACAAGAACAGACATAAAAGGTAAGAGAATACTCTATTCAATTGATCAAAAAGAATTTAAGAGGTTTTTTAATGAAAAACTTAGGGGATTTTATTTTGGAGAAGACACAGTAAAAAGTTCTTAATCATAGTTCAAGTAGTCTTCCAAAAACTAACAGATACAAAGAATTTTGTTAAGATACAGATTTTCAAGAATGGAGAAGAAACAAACATTGAATTAGTGAGTGGATAATGAGGGTCTTAACTTCTGATAACCTCGTATTCACGCATCGGTTACGCCTTGGTCACTGTAATGCTATAGACAGAGCAGTAAATTCAGTGACAACTTGCTGCGCAAGATAGTGAGTACCTGAACGCTATCTGAAACTCTCAAAGAGCATTTAAATAACAAATGAAGAAAATAAGGAGACTATATGGGTACACTAATAAGTTGTCGTGTTTGTAATAATCCGGTTTCATCAAATGCCAGGTCTTGTCCTCATTGTGGGGAGAGATCTCCTGAACCTTACAAAGACACTTTAAAATACGGATTATTAGGTTTTACAGTCATCGTTGTAATTGTAATGATAGTTGTTGGAGTAATTAATTATATTTTTTAATATGGTTAAATTGATTCTTTTGACAGAGTAGTAGATCCATTGACAACTTGCTAAGCAAGTTCGTGAATACCTAAACGTCGTCAGATACTAGTGCTTGTCATGTAAGAGGAAAATCTACAAAGTTGAGTATATCGGGGGAATTTTCAATGAAGATAGAAATGGCAAAAGAAAAAGATTATCAGTATATTGTTGAAAGAGATAGACATATTCCTGAGTCGTAATATTGACAAAAAATCTCTAATATTATTTGATATAAATTACATAGAAGGCACTGACATCTGATAACACAGTGTTCATGCGACGGCTATGCTTTGGTCACGATGACTATTGGCAGAAGCAGCTGAATCTTCCTGCAAAAGTTTGTAATACGTGAAAGTTATCCGAAACATCTAGAATGGTTAAATCTATTTAAACATTAATACCTGCAACAAAATACATAATTTGCTAGAATAGATTATAGAATAACACCTCTGAAACTCCACAACTTAATCCATGTTAAATCATTTTACTCTCGATCAACAATAGATGCACCAGTCGGTAGTCCAACTCCTAGTTAGGATGTAAGAAGTATAAATCACATAGAAAAGCAATTGAAAACATAAATAAAGAATATGAGCAATTTACCATGCTTTAGTCTCTTTGACTTTTTAACAGAAGTAGCAGATTCAGAGACAAGATCCTGCGGAAGTTCGTGAATACCTGATTGTTATACGCAATGACATTAAATCATTATTCTGAAAGTGGGGGCGCTGTTGTCCAAATTACTTTATTTAATCCCATACATAGTTTGGGTATTTATTACGGTATTACTTGTTGAACTTGAATTAATAGATAATAGTTTGAATTTACTCCTATATTGTGTATTTACATTTATTGTCTCTACATCCCTAGAATTGATTCGAAACAAGATACTGAGGAATGAAATTGATATGAACAAAACAAGAATGATTCTATATTTTTGCTTGAACGTAATATTAGGTCTGCCATTAGTTACAATTCTAGTTATCGCTAATCTCCCATTAAAAATTCCTGTTGGATTAGTTAATGATAATTATCAAGGCACCCTTATGTCTTGGCAGCAGTATCTACTAATCGGTTATTTTTGTGTTTGGTTTATTTCTAACGCAGTAATCTTGAAGCCTTCGAAAATTCTAAATACTGTCTTATTACTAATTAGTCCAATTATTCTGATTGTCTCTTCCTTACTAAGTAGCCAAATAATTCGGTGGATATTATTTTAGGAAAGATGCTTGAATATTACAAAAAAGATATAACATCGGATAACACAGCGTCGCATTAGCTGTTCGTTATACAAGAATATTACGTGAAATCTGTAGGAGATATTAAATGAAACAAAAGATGACAAGAAATTACAAATATATTTTCGTCTCAATCGTACTATTATTTGCGATTTTTTTTATAAGTGTTAATGCTGTGGAAACCTATTATACAAACAAGAAAATATTATTATTTGTTAACGGTTATGAAAAGTTCTCGGATGATGAAATTCAAAAGCTTAAAGTTAATGCTATTACATATGGAATTTGGAATGAAGTAGACCATTCGTATGTTACAGAAGACAAGTATATATTATTGATAATGAAATCAAGAAATGTGATTTTTAGTGCAAACAATATTAAAGAAATAATTGATTATACAAATAAAGAATAGGTCGGATTAAGTAACGGAATGATGTCACAGACTTCATATTACTCGCTATTCACGCAGCGGGTCCTCCTTGGTCACTATGTTGCTTTTAGCATAAGTAGCAAATTCAGTGATACTTTCTGAGCAATTGCCTAAATAGCTGACCGTTAAGTGAAATTATAGAAAGAGGTGCAGAGATGATTTATCGTAGGAAAACGTATATTGTTGATTCATCATTCGTAGAAGAATTCAATGCATTATTTAATGATATTTTGTTACCAGCTCAGTTGAAAAATGGTTCAAGACTAATTGGTAGATGGTGTATGTCAGTAGATGATGGTATCAGTGAGATCTTTGCTATGTGGGAATATGATAGTTTTGATCAATATGAAGAGATAGAGAAGAAGATTAAATCAGATGAAGAACATGTAAGACTAGTTCAACAACGTTTTGATCAGATTGGAAGGGATAGAATGAAAGAAGTTCTTAGGAAAGACATTACACAAGAATTTTTCACATTAACAGTAAATAGAGAAAAGACTATTTTAAATGCAATTTTGTAGGTATTTCAAAGAGATCGGTAACTTCCGATAACACATTATTCGCGAAGCGGCTCTGGCTTGGTCAATTTGATACTGCAGGCAGAAGTAGCAGTTTCAGTGACCCTTCCTGTGGAAGTTAGTGAATACCTGAATGTTATAGGAAATTTTAATAGCTGAAAAACAACTTTAGGAAGAAGGTGTTTTTGAATGAAGTATAGAAATTCGGTGATTACTGCAATAATTTCTGCTTTATTGGCTTTAGTGGGGTTTATTCACCTCCGGAATTCTGTTAACTGGGGGCGCGAGTCTGCTGGGAATTATTTAAGCGCAAAAGCGGGGGGGAGTATGGATACCAATCAGTTTCAAATCATTTTGGAACATTATATTATTACAAATAGATGGATTGGAATAATTTTATTATCTATTGGCCTTTTATTTTTATTATGGAATATTCAAAAGATCGATTCTAATAATAAACAAGTAGAAAATAAAAGCAACTTATAGAAAAGCCCACCATAATAATAAACGAATAAATTACAAATTCGGGGGAAGTAAAATGATTACGGAACTTAAAAAACAAGACTTTTATAAGATACGACACATCATTGATAACTGTAAAAATATCGAGGTTAGGGCTGTAATTAACGAGAATAATCCAGGCACGGTCTATACGGATCATCCAACGGAACCTACAGCTGCCTTAATTTGGATCCAAGGCCAGAAAGGTTTTCAACTCGTAGGAGATGCGCAGAGTAAAATCTTTTTAGAAAGTTTAGAAGGATACATGAGCACCTATATTGAGCCCAAACTAAAGAAACAAGATATTAACTGGGTTGAGATTGGTGGAGAAATTAATATTTGGGATAAAACCATACAATCAATATTTAGGAATCGTAACGTCTTGAGTGATATTCAACATGTGTTCTGTTTAAAGGAGAACTCAAAATCTATAGAATTTCAAGATAATAAAATAACTATTCGAAAAATTGATAAAGACTTGTTGAAGTCAAGACGATTAGAAAACCATTCATTTTTAGAAAAGAAAATATCTCATTTTTGGGATTCAATAGACTCTTTCTTACAGCATGGATTTGGATACTTTGCTGAGTATAATAACAAAGTTGTGAGTTTGTGCTTTTCGGCATTTGTTACAGATCAGACGCATGCTATAGATATAGAAACCCAAGAAGGGTACAGAAGAAGTAATTATGGCACAGCAGTAGCTAATGCATTTGTACAAGAATGCATAAAAAATAAAATTTATCCTTACTGGGATTGCACTCCAGAGAATACAGGATCTATTCGAATAGCAAAGACAATTGGATTGTCACCACATTTTAACTATCAGCTATTCTGGTATGAATTATCATAATGGCATTGTCCTAGTTACCTCTAAGATGGCCCCAACATCATATAACACCTTATTAACACTTCGGTCATCCGCCCTCGGACTGCAGAAGTTGATTCTTAAGAATAAATTGCTGCGAAAGTCCTTATTTACTGAATCTTATTGGAAATCATCTGAAAACTGAGAAAAGCAGGTGCAATTATGTTGCAAGTCTCTTATTCAACATTTAATGATAATGCGATTGGTGTATATATTTCTAGAGAATATAATATTGGCGAGCTTATATGTTGTAATTTTATATCTCGTGGAATGAATGATACTTATGTAATTGAAACAACCATAGGAAAATATGTATTTAGAGTTTATAGAAGTAACTGGAGAAGTAAATATTCGGAGATATTATTTGAAATTGATCTACTTAATCATTTGTCCAGAACCAGTCTTAATGTCTCCTTACCAATAAAGAGTATACATGATAATTATGTACAGAAACTAATTGCGCCTGAAGGTAACCGGTTTGGAGTACTCTTTACGTTAGTTGAAGGAGTTCCACTTCAATTGGACAATATTGAAATATGTTATTTGTTTGGAGAAGAAGCTGCAAAACTTCACCTCTATAGTAATTCGTTTCAGTCGAGCTACGAGAAAGCTAATATAGATATAGAATTTTTAATTGATGCCCCTTTAGATATTCTAAAGAAACACTTGAGCAAACGACAAAGTGAGTTACATTATTTCATGAATATTGGCAGCTATTTGAGAGATAGAATTATGGAACTACGTAATATAGATTGGGGAATATGCCACGGTGACTTACATGGATATAATGCTCATATCCAGGGAAAGAGAATAGCCAACTTTGATTTTGATCTTTGTGGATTTGGATGGAGAGCATATGACCTTGCTGTATTTAAGTTCACATTGGATCTAAGCGATAGTAATAAAGATAAAAAAGCTCAACAATGGGCTGCTTTCCTTGAAGGGTATCAAAAAACAAGGAAACTCAATAGGAATGATATTGAAGCTATTCCTATTTTCATTGGTGTTCGGAGATTATGGTTAATGAGTCTAAGTTTAGAGTACTTTAGGGACCTTGATATTACTGGTTCTATTAACGCAGAAGAAAATTACATTCGAGATGAGTTATTAGGTTTTGATGTCATTTTACAGAATTTGAAGTGAGTGTTATAGATTCGAAAAAGGTGCTGCCTTCGAAAACATCGCATTAACGCTGCTTCGCATGTGCTCCTCAGTCATTGTCATGTATTTGGCGAGAAGCTGATACATGTGACAACCCTGATAGGCTAAGATTTATCGTATTTATATAATTTATTAGCATGTATTATTTCGATAATTATCTTAATTATCATAGTAATTCAACGAGCCTACATTTCAGATTTAAGAACAATGAAGAAGAACAAGTGAAAGAATGGGAGCAATGGGCAGAGAGTAATGGAATTAAAGTAGTAAAAGGAACAATATATAGTTGGATATAGAAATATAAATTAATCGAGGAGCAACTGATGTCCGAGGACACAGGATTCAAGCGTCGGGCATACGTCCTTGGTCACCGTGATGCTTTGCATAGGAGTAAATTCAGTGACTTTTACTGCGGAAGTTTATGAATATCAAACACTTCTTACTTATAAATACACGAAACGTTGTGTGAAACTTCGGAAGGTCAAAAAAATAAAAGGAGAAATCCCTGATGTGTACGAGTTTTGTGGTTCATAAAGAGAAAACATATATTGGTATGAATTTTGATATTTCAAACAGACCGATAAAAATTGTGTTGATCGGTGAGGATCAACTATTAGTTCTTCAAAATGATAATGGACAATTTTATCCTTCTTTTGGTTTGAATAATAAAGGCACATTTATGAACTTATTATTGATTGATCCAATTGAAGAAGGCAGTTATAGACGTGGTAAAAACTACGTGCATATAATGAAGTTGTTTGAAGAAGTTCTATCTGGACGGCTCGAACTAACTCAATTAAGCGGTTACTTGGAAGAGAATAAAATTGTTAATGTTCCAAATCATAGTGTTCACAGTATGATTGCTGGGCCCAATCAGGAGACATATATTGTAGAGCCAGGAAGAATGAATTTAGATCTTACCGAAAGTAATAGAGAATTCATGGTACTAACAAATTTTCGATTATCGGATTATTTAGACAGTAAATACAGTGAAGTAACGGGGCCAAGGAATGATAGATATATAAAGGCATATGAATCTATCGTAAATAACAAAGATAACTTCAATATTGCAACCGGTATGAATTTACTTATGGAAACCGTTCAGAATGTTGGAGAGTATCCAACCCAACTTTCAATGTTATTTATACCTGAAATAAGCGAAGTATATTTTACTTTGAATGGTGATTTTTCGAGAGTATTCAAATTCTCATTTTTATCTAAAGAAATTCATACCTCAGATGGTTTTATTAGTTCCAAAAGTATGATACTTTCAAAAAAAGGGATATTGCTTTCAGAGCTCGCCGCTTGGTAAGGGTGACAACTTGCTGCGTAAGTTCGTGAATACCTGAACGTTATCTTCTGAAATTAATGTAAAGGCGGTAAAATATGAACTCAATTCTCAAACCATACGTATTGGATCTGGAGTTTTCAAATGATTTAGAGAATAATATTCGATCCTTCTTTGTACTTCATAATGATTATGAAACATTGAATCATACGTTAACAGTTGCATCCGAAGCAAAACGTGTAGCTGGACTATACGGGGTTGATACATTTAAGGCTGTACAAGCGGGACTATTACACGATATTAGTAATACAGTTCCAGTAAGTGAAATGTTGTACTTAGCAAATGAACTGTCGATAGAAATAATGGAAGAAGAATATAAATATGATCGAATCATACATCAAAAATTATCAAAGGCAATGGCTAAAGAAATATTTAATATCACCGATCAAGAAATATTAAATGCAATAGAATGTCATACTACGCTGAAACCAAAATCAAGTTTGCTGGATAAAGTGCTTTTCATCTCAGATAAAATATCTTGGGAACTTCCAGGAGAACAGCAATACTTATTGGAAATTCGAAATAAAGTAAATGATCGAAAGCTTAATGCAGGACTACTAATCTATTTAAATCACATTTGGGAACAAAGATCGAAGCTGAAATTAGTACATCCATGGCTTATAGAGGCGAGAGAAGAACTATTGGGATTGAATCAAAGTGAAAACTAACTTCTGCTAATTGGTAAATCTATTTTTTGAAGGTCTACATAGTGAAGAGTATAGATGATAGATACTTAAGTCCTGAATCAGTTATGATCAATCGCTTTACAAATAATCCTAAGCCAGACTGGAAGATTGCAATCCTATGTTTCAGAGACTATATAGGATGTGAGATTCTTACCAGTACTTTTAATGCTACTCCAATAAAAGGCTATAAAGTATTTTATGGAATTGACTCAAATGAAACAGAAAGACAAGTTTTTGAAGCAGATATTTCCGGACATAAGGTAGGAATAATTACAAGATTGAGTTGGGGTGGACCACAAGCAGCAATTCTTGTAGAAGAACTAACCCATTTAGGAGTACAATACATAATTGGTTACGGCGCTGCTGGTTCGATTGATGAGGAAATTAGTAAGGGAGAATTGGTAGTAGGAGTTAGATCTCTTAATACTGATGGTATTAGTAAGATGTATTTACCGGATAAACTAGAATTTCTTTGCAATAATGAGATTCTGCAAATTACAAGGGAAGTGGCAAAGAAACTGCAATTTAATATCAAAGAAGTAACCGTTGCAAATGTAGATGCATTGTATCGAGAAACTAAAGATTTGATTCGTAAATTTCAGTCAGAACAAGAGTATAGGAGGAAAAATATAGGCGTAATGTTACAAAATCATGCAAAGCAATATCTAAAAAAAATTGGATACGAGAAATTATATATATGTACGGAGATAGATAATTATTACGAGAAAAACAATTGGATTAATGTTGGTGTAGGATATTCTATAGGAGACGATAAGTATAAAATCTATGAAACAAGTTGTTAAAGATAAACCAATAAAGGTGCATAAACTCCTTGGTCAAGGTCGCACAGCAGACATATTTGAACATCAAGAAGATGACAATATGATAGTTAAGCTTTATAAGATGAGCTTCCCCGAAGATGCAGTTAATCAGGAATTTCAGATTAGTAACATAGTATTCTTTAGGGCTATACACCTCAACCAATTGAGTTAATTCAGATAGATTATGTCACGGAGATTTTCATCCTGATAATGTGATGGTTGGCAATGAAAATGAAAACTGGATTATTGATTGGATGACAGGAATGTATGGTAATCCTGCAGGTGATGTTGCCAGAACAGTCGTTATTCTTAGTACTGGAACGATGTCCAACAGCACTCCGATATATATTGAATCTATTGTTAATTTTCTAAAGAATAGATTGAAGAAAGAGTACGTAAAGTGTTATTTACAGCCATCAGGACTAGATTCCGCTGATATTGATAGATGGATCTTGCCAGTTGCTGCAGCAAGATTAGTAGAATGGTTGCCTAAAGAAGAACAAGAGCAATTATTGAAAATTATTAGAGAACTATTGAGGACATGGAGGTAGTATGAGAACTAATATTCTAATTATTATTATCTTATTGGTATTGATTTTTTCGGGATGCTCAACAAAGGAAAAGGTAAATTTAGAAGATAGTATGAATGCAATAATCGATTATAAGTTGTATGACGTAGAATCAGAACAATCAGATAAGGTAAAACAGTGGTTAACTAATGCTAGATTGACAGGGGAAGAAGGACAATATTTTACTTTTCAAAATGGTAGTGAAGGTGCAGAATATATGTATTCTTATGTATACCGAAAAGGTTATTCCAATTTTGAGGTTTCATTTATTTACGACATAACGGATCCAACTGACATAAGTAAGATCTATGTGACTGGAACAGAGAAAAATCCAAATAATGAAAAAATAGTTGCGGTTAAATCTATAAATGACTTGTCTACCCTTTTTATTTTATCAGATGAAAGCTTAAAAAATAAATTAGAATTGAGATAGTAAATTACTCTATGAAGACAGGACATCGTATAACACCAAATTCATTCTACAGGCTTTCGCCCTTGATTGAAAGATGATAGATAGCGGAGAAGTAGCTTAACAATACAGTCGCCAACCTAAGATAAGTGCTATCTAAGCTGGGCGGCCGTAGTGAATCCACATAACGATGTGAAACATCTGGATCGTAAACACTTCTTCAAAATAGATTAAACTAGAAATAGGTACTTGCAACAATACACCAATACATATCGTAATAATAAGTAGAATGTAATAAAAAGTAATTTTAACCAAATAGTCAAACCGTTATTAATTTATTTATTTCTCGCATCATGTCCTACATCAGTTGGAGTTCTACTAAAAAAACCTATTAATACATACAATACAATCAGATTCAGTAGGAGGATATAGTGAAAAGTTATTTAAGTTCAATTCGACGTATTCTGATTTCTGATATCTGCTTTACTTTTCTTGCAGGAACACAAATATTACTGAACATTTATTATGAACGTAAAATACTTAGTATACTTTTTGGTATCATTTTTATTTATTATTTCTTTAGTATTGTATTGTTAACGTTAGATTTAATAATAAAAGACATAAGAACCATGAAAGTTCGAATAGTCGAAATAGAAAGTGAAATTATTAGAGTACTAAAACCTAATGGAAAGAAACGAAGAATACGTATTATTAAGAGTGAAATCGGAAGGTATCAAATTGATCAGGAACTAGAATTAATTTTAACCAAACGGACTGGACAGATAATTGATGTGAAGTTGTCTTAATGCTCTTGAAAATATAAACTATCACGTTTAATGGAGGCGAGTTCTATTATTGCTTTTTTATTTATTGGAGTATATTTAATACCAATATTGGGTTTCTTATTTATAGTTTCATTATTGAGGGCAATAAAGAAAATAGTAAATAACAGAACTTATGGGTGGGAATTGTTTTGGTGTGGAACGCTATTTGCAATAATAGTATGGACTATTGTAATGTGTACGGCTTTGGAATATTGATTTAATGACTAAGTACTCAGAAATTATTGGTTATGTTGTTTATCAATTTAGACTGAATTAATATGAAAACACAGAGGAAGAAGTTTTCTTGAGACAGTATTATATTAGACCAGAATTCTGGCGACAATGCTTAGGAATTCAAGGAATAAGCCTAGTAAAAACAAATCGATTTAAGAGCATAAAAACAATAATAATTGATGTTGTAGTAGGAAAACAAAGAGGAATGAATTTTTGGAAAAAGGTCGGATTTGAAAAACATATCATAAAGATGAAAACTAGAGGAAGATATAAGAGCCAATATGTTGACTGAAAAATCACTTCAGGAAATGTGGGAGAGCAAATACAATGAAGTTTAGCTACAAGAATTTCTCTTGTGACATCGAGATTTATTACAAAGAAAATGACATATTAATTAAGTTTTATGATAGTTCTAAAGAACAAGAAGCAGCTGACATAGTAAATTTAGTTATAGTTGATCCTGGGTATGGTTATCTTTGATTAAAATATAAAGGAGATACAGCACTTTTAAGTGGATTCCTGAATGAAGATGTATTTTAAACGGACGACTATATAGATGCAGTAATTAGTTTAATCGAAGACATCAGCCCAACTACTAAGAATATTTATACCCCCTAAGCCATTAACTTAAACTCTAAATAAAATGAATATGAACAAGTTTCCGTACAACAAGGTAATATTGATATTATAGGAATTCACAATTATGCACTTATGTTCTAAGGAGCCTACTAATATGCAAGATCTAATCGATCGTACAATCAAAGAGGTTTGGATAACCAGAATCAAAGATGACTATCAAAATAGTTACTTATTACTTGAGGATTCTTTAAAGAACACATTATATCATTATCTTAGGAACGCACTCTCAGATAAGTTGTTATTAAAGAATAATATTAGAATATTTACTGAATTACACAATGAATTCAATGAACGATCTGATATTGCGATTGTAAAGCTCAATGATAACGCTAATCATTCAATAAAAGATAGAATTGTAGAAGTATTAGCAATTATTGAGCTGAAATTTAAGAACAGTTCCTCAAACATTGATCCATTTATCAAAGATATACTTAAAACTAAGAAATACTTGAGAAGAAAGAAATATAGAAACTGTCAATTCTATTTAGGGTTTATTCATGAAACAGAATATGAATTAGAAGAATCTTCATGGTTAACATTAAGACAACAGAATAGTTGGGCAAAAGGGAAAATTACAGAGTTATCAGGATTTATTAACGAAGATAAACCAGTGTTTACCATAGTATCTTATAACAACTTAAATAAAGATATTAATGAATTGTTAGTTTAGTCGAAGTAGGTGCTTACCTCTGAAAACAAAGTATTCACGAATCTGCTACACCGTAGTAACGATAATGCATTTGATAGAGAAACAATTTCAAGTGACAACTTGCTGAGCAAGTTCGTGAATATAAGTACGTTATGGGAAATTAAGATGTGAAAAATACATTTAGAAATGCAACATAAGGAGGAAGTTATGATTACGAGACCTGATAAGAATGAATATTTGCCTTTAGTTAAGAAATACATCGATTTAGTTCCAGAAGGAGATATAATCAGCATTTTACGAAAACAAAATGAAGAGTATTTAACATTATTAAGCAAGATTACTGAAGATAATGCTAACTATCGATATGCCCCAGATAAATGGTCTTTAAAAACAGTTATAGGGCACATAGCAGACGTAGAAAGATTATGGAACTATAGAATATTACGTATAGCGCGTAGTGATGTTCGAGAATTACCTGGGTATGATCGTGATATATTTGCAGAGATGTCAGCTTATGATAACTTACCTTTAAGTAAAGTGCTGAATGATTATTGTGCTGTACGGAATTCCACAGTTAGTTTAATTGATAATCTAACCGTAGAGGCATTTACAAGATTAGGGGAATTCAATGATCATGCTTTATCCGTGCGAGCGATTATCTATATCATCGTAGGACACGAAACACATCATATAAATATTATTAAGGCTAAGTATTTGAATCAATTTAATGATAAGTGAAAATTGATTTATTTTAAGTAGAACAGGTATACTTAAACATCCCACAAAAATTCGAGTATACCTTACAATATACACTCTTTTTACGTAACAATATGAAGACGGCCATTTAGAAGAAATATTATCTAAACAAGAGTTAGTTATTCCTCGCATCAAGTCCTACATCAGTTGGATGTCTACATATGAAGTCAATTTGGAGATTATCCAAGACAATTTCACCTTTGTTAGAACAAAACAAAAAATCCTAAAAGCAAAGCCTGATTAATCCCAATAAAGTAAAGCAACAGAAATATAGCTTGACAGAGTTATGGTTTCACGAGAGGTCTGGTGCATCACCTAGCACAGGATTCAAGCGGTAGCTACGCGTTGTTCAGCAAAGGAAATACAAGGATGTGTTCAATCTAACCAATACAATGAACAGGGGCTGATACTTTGGAAATAATTAAGAACTATAAGCTTATCATATTGCTATTGTTACCATTTTTTCTAGGCTGGTTGATTAATAATTATATTTTCTTTATTTTAAGCATGTACGTCAATACTATTTGGATTATTTATATTGGTTTTATCGTGTATTGGTTTTGGGTAGGTAAACAGTTTGGGCAGTTAAGATTTAATAAGTTATTGCTTTTTTTGTTAGGTAATATTGTATGGGCAATTTTATTCGGGCTTTTCATATGGCAATTCGAATTTGTAGATGATTTGAATCGAAATATGTTTATAGCAGGTATTTCTCAATATTATGGTTTATTTACTGTAATGCTTTCAACAAGAATTGTAATGTTATTTAAAGATTTAATAGACGGTACAGAGGTTATGATCATTTCTTATATACTTATGTTAGTTATTTTCTTGATTGGGTTTGTTTATGGGGCAATTAGATTAAGTGGAACGAAGCGAAACAATATCTCAAATGAATATAGCGAGCACAGTAACTAACTTAAAGAAATTTCACGAAAGTATATATAGAATTGGATAATAGCGAATCAAATATAGAGGGGAGTTAATAAGAATGAAACTAAGGTTTTTCTTTACAATGGCGATGTTGTTTTTGATTATATCTTTAGTAACGGGGTGTACCCCTGGAGATGGAACTTATAACACTGAAAAATCTGCGGGATTTTTCATGGGAATATGGCATGGATGGATTGCTCCTATATCATTAATAATTGGTGTATTCAATCAAAATATTAGATTGTATGAAGCATATAACTCAGGTTGGTGGTATGACTTTGGCTATTACATTGCTATTATAAGCGGTTTCGGAGGGGTTTCACTGTTTCGACGTAAAAAAGTAGAACGAAATTAATTTGAGTTACGAGCATTTCTATCTACTATTCTAGTTATAAATTTTTGAAATGACTACTTGCGCATATCTAATTAATTAAAAGGAGCTACATTAATGCTTAATTATATTTGGCTCAATGATAGTGATCCAATCTTAGTTCAATTAAAAGAGAAATATCAATCTGTTATAATTGTTGCTAATCCTTTTATTCAGATGCCAAGTAATTGGACAGAAAGCAAGAGAACCAGCCCATATGAATGTATATACCCTTCTGATGAAGATGTATTCTATCATGGCAAACCCAAAAAGTGGAGTGAATTACTAAAGTTAGTTGGGTTTGATGATTTTGGTGAAATGGCATTGGCTTTAAAGACCTGTATTTCTGCACTTAACAAACAATACTCTCGTGAAGATTTAGCCGATAAACTAATCTCGAGTATGACAGATGATTTATATTTTCCTAATGAAGATCAGATTTCCCAATTTATTTTTAACGATATTAAACAAATTTTCAAATCAATCGGGGTGGAATCAATTCAATACTCAGATCCAATTAATGATATTAATGGAGAATTAGAATTAAGCAACTGTACACCTTTAGATATTTGCAATTTGGCTCCTAAAGAAATAATAATTGCTGATAAATTACAAAGAATTTCATTTATGAGTGTCTATGATTCTTTTATTACTTTGATGTGTACGAACTTACATAACCCATTTGAAATTGTTGAACAGATGGGTTGGGATGCTGTCATATGTTCCCAAGATACAAAGATTAATTGGTATTTGACTTGATCTAATATACACGTATTCACTCGATGGCTTTTTTAAAGTCACTGTGACTCTTTTGGTAGAGAAGTAGATTCATGTGACAGCTTCATAGAAATTCTTAAATCAAGTACAAAGAAGGTGAATTGTTGATGTTTTATGTTAATGCAAGAGCAATTGTTGAACGTGAAGAGAAAGAAATTATAGAAATTATCATTCAGACCCGAAATAAAAAGAATGAGGAATCACTAGAATTACCAGGTGGAAGATTAGAACAATATGAACCAATATTAGATGGACTGAGACGAGAAGTATATGAAGAAACCGGCCTAACAGTTATAGAAGTAGAAGGTAGTCAAAAGCGTATAGATACATGTGGAATTAACCCGAATTTTGAAGTAGAGTGTTTAGAACCATATTGTGTATACCAAACCATTAAGGGACCAGTGGATTCTATAGGCATGTATTTTATATGTAAAGTTGATGGTAACCTATTAGAAGTAGGAGATGAAACGACAAATATTAGATGGGAAACTGTTGATGAAATCTATAGATTGATGATAGAAGATCCAATCCAGTTTTCGGATGTAGATCGAGCAGGAATAAAGTACTATTTAAAACACAGGTTTGGAAAACAATTCGAATTAGGAGGTAGCATCACATAACATAGTATTCATACGCCAGTTCCACCTTGGTCAATTTGATGTTTTTGGCAGCGTAATAGCTTCAGTGACAAATTCCTATGGATGCTCAGTTCACAGAAGTAGAACCATGGAAGTTTTTAAGTTACAAGAGGAGTGAAATGTAATTATTACTGACATCTTAAATCAAAGATACAAAGATATTAATTTTATTGAACTTGACGGAGGTTTCACCAACTACACGCTGCTACTAGAGGGAACAAATCCCCCAGTTATTGAAAAGATAACTAAGAATGGAGATATACATAAATCAAATGAAATTAATAGTTTATCTCTTTTGAATAATAAAAACATTACACCCAAAATTGATGATTATTTTGAGCATAATGGATATTTATATATCATTATGGATTATATTCCTGGTGTTAACAGCCAAAAACTTCTAGATTATTTTGAAAGTAACAAAGCACAAAATATATATAAGCAGCTAGGTGAGCGTTTAGCTAGAGATATACATTCAATTAAGTCTAGTAACACCGCCAGTAACTTACCAATAATTAATTTGATGAATTTTGAGCTTGATTCATTTGATTTTATTCCTCAAATTCTCATGAAAGAAGTAGAAACAATTCTAAGAACTGAAATTGTAAATGAATATGTATTGATTCATGGAGATTACGGGCCTCACAATGCTCTTAGCTTAAATGATTCATTATACATTATTGATTGGGAATGGGCGGGTTGGGGGCATTCATTGCAGGATGTATCATGGGTTGTGTGGTTCCTACATTTACATTACCCTCAATTTGCAAAAGAACTAACAGCAACATTTTTAGAAGCTTATGGCTCACATTCGGAAATTCAAATAAATGAGGTACTAATTAAGGCTTTTTCGATTTCTAGAATCATTAATATAATGGATCGAATAAGGAATGCGCATATCGATGTTCAACAGGAATGGATTATGAGATTACAATGGACATTAAATACTAACTTTTTATAAATTAAGGTGAAAAGAATAAATGCATATGCATTCTATAAATCTTTACGATTTGAAATAACGGGTTATCGATATGTAAAGGAGATTACACAAAATGATACTATTTCATGAACGAGGAATAAGTATTAGAACCCTTAAAGACAAAGACGCTGATTTACTTGTAAAATGGCTCTCAGATCCTATTGTATTAGAGTTCTATGAAGGTCGTGATCGTCCTCATAATATGGACTTAGTGAAAAAACACTTTTATGAACATACAGAAGAAATAACTCAATGTATTATTCAATACAAATCATCTGATATCGGATATATTCAATTCTATCTCATAGATGAAGAAGAGAAAGAAATATATGACTATAAAAATTATATAGGCAAAATATATGGTATGGATCAATTTATTGGGGAATCTGATTTCTGGAACAAAGGAATTGGTTCACTTTTAATACAAGAAACAGTAAATTATTTAAAAGTGACTAAAGGCGCAAATAAAATAGTAATGGATCCGCAAGCTTGGAATACGAGAGCTCTTAGAGTTTATGAGAAGAATGGGTTTGTTAAGAAGAAGTATCTTGAAAAGCATGAATGGCATGAAGGCGAACTAAGGGATTGCTGGTTAATTGAATATGAAAGTTGAAAAGATAGTTTTAAAATATCGATACACATTATGTTTTGGAATGAAAAGAAGCAGTAGAAGTGACATCGTAGAACGCTCGAATAACGCAATTTTATCTGACATTATTGCAATCTCTTTTTACTTAGATACTCAAGGACTATGATTTAGCTACTAATAACGTTGAGGTGTTTAATATTAAAAAAATTGATTATGACAGAAAAACATTTGTATCCTTAGAAAATTCAAACAATGGTGAAGTGACAAGAAAAACATTATTCCACTATAGGCAACAAGATCGAATGGTTTGGGCGGATTATTCGGGTGGGGGAATATTACTTGGACATTTAATAGGGAAAGTGGATGATAGAGGAATCCTTGATATGAGATATCATCATATGAATGAAAATGGTGAACTAATGACCGGAGTGTGTATTTCCACCCCAGAGATATTGGGAAATGGGCGAATAAGAATATATGAAAGTTGGCAATGGACTTGTCGAGACCATTCACAAGGACATTCAATAATAGAAGAAATAGAAGAGAAAACATCATAGAAAGAAGGTAAAAAGATGCCAATAGAAATGATGGGACAAAATGAAGGTTTTCTTTTCAGAGTAGCAGTTATAAACAATAACTTATACTAATCATGTTAAACTCTAAATGTATTTCACTATGTCCTTGTTGTTTGAGGCAATCCATCATACAATATGTATATAATTTACTTTTTTTTGGAAACGTCTTACTGTAGTTCCTGAAGCCAAGAACGTTTTGTGAAATAGTGAAACTCACGAGAGCAGGTGATTAGTTGAAGAAAAGTGATAAATATAATCCCTACGATGATGAAACTTTACATTATAGTCAACAAAACGAAATTCCAGAAGCAATAGATCAACGGCAAGGATTCAACGATGTAATTAGACATTTTGATGCAATTAATGGACATCAAACACCAAAGAGGCTAGAGCATCTACCCAATAGACTAAGAAACATTGTAAAGCTCATCATCATTCTTTGGGTAGCATCAATTATTATATTTCAGATATATAATTTGATTAAGTCTCTGATATAACTAGATTTAATTAATGAACTATTATAACGATATGAAGGGGATCTTAATGAATTATAATTACAAAACAATAAACAGATTACCAACTATTACAGAATATAAATCCATTTGCAATGCTGTTGGATGGAATGATTATATGAATTTTGATGTAGCTGAGGCCTCATTACGCCAATCACTATTTGGTGTAGTTATTCAATATGAAGATGATATAGTTGGGATGGGAAGAGTAATTGGAGACGGTAATATTTACTTTTATATTCAAGATATAGCTATCCTCCCCGATCATCAAAATAAGGGGTTAGGCAATCTAATAATGACTGCAATAAATGAGTTCTTAAAGGTTAATGCACCAGATAAATCATTTATAGGAATGTTTGCTTCCCATGGAAAAGAATCTTTTTATAAAAAGTACGGCTATAACGAACATGAAGCAATGACAGGCATATTTGGAGTAATACATGAAGGTAATATTAAGTGAATTGGATTATTAATTGCACTCGTTGTTCTTGGGGTTCCCTGTGGGATTATCATTACATTTTCCATTCCAGATATCAGATAAATAAGATTAATTAAGGGGGAAATATGCAGAGATGTGGTAATTGCAATGTAAAATTTAAATATAGGCAATTTATGGAAAGTGGATTTAATGGGTATCAACCAGTAGTATGTGCTAAATGTGATGTGACTCATAAGGTTACAGTTAGTTCAAGAATTAGGATTTCACTTTGTATTATTATTTATCCGTTGCTCAAAGTTTTTGATGTTATTAATCGCTTGAGAGACCACATGATGTTTTTTTCATTTATAGTATTTCTTGCAATGATTACGACTTTGTTGATGTTTCCTTATTTAATAAGAGTTAAAATTGTGAAATAGACGCCCACCAAAGATAAGATACATCTAAGGTGGGCGTCTGTCGTGAACCGCTGAGTGTTTGTTGGAATTCCTCAAACTAATTTTAAAATAATATAAGGTGATAGCAAAGATGGGGAAAATCATATGTTTTATTTCTGAAGATTTTGCTGAATGAATCAAAATATTAGGTTTTGACGATCCATTCCCACGGTTGAACTATGTCGATCATCGATTAGTTAGAGATAGACATATAATTACTGCCAAAGGTCGTGCTTTTGTAGACTTTTCTTTTGAAATATTTGATTTTCTGGGAGTATATCAAGGAAAGTATGATGATAAAGAGCAATTGTTTAAGGAAATTATGAACAGATAATTTGAGTCGGAAATCAGCAATAGCTTAGGATGTTAACAAATTAACGAGGAGAATCATTATTCTTATACTAAATAATAAACTTCATCATAATTTTGTTTTAACTTGGATTTCTATATTTATTTCCTTCTTGTGCGGTTACATTATTAATATTGCAATTATGTATATCTATGATTCTGAATTAGCTTCTTATTTAATAGTTGAGAATTTCATTTCATTTCAATTTTTATTGTTCATAATATCATTTTTGTTTGCAATTGTAATAATAAAAACAAAGATCAATATGATAAGTTCGATAGGAAAAAGATTATTATTATGTTTACTTATGCCACTTATTATAGGATTCATTTATGTACTTATTATTGGAAACGATATAGTAACCGCACTTATCATTAGAATGAGAATAGAACATTTAAGTGATTTTTTGGATCCTAGTGTTTCTTTGATTACTATTTTATCAGGACAAATATTTATTAAACCATGGAAGAGATTATTGAACTTTGCTGTAGGGATTCTATATGTAGCAGTCATGTACAACGTTCATATATTTTATATGTTAATTTTAACCGGATTGATCCATGATAACTGGCTATGATGAAAAGATGCAAATCGTCAATGAAACCGTAAGTTAATTGCTAACTAAGACGGACGTCAGTGTTGATTACTAGGAAGTCAGGTGAAATCCAAGCAAGGGAAGGGGTATTTCATTATGCGTTTCTTATTGGCTACTTTACTTTTTATATTTAGTATTGGATGTTCAAATAAAACTATTACGAAAGAAATTTCACTGATTGAACCAGATCAAATTTATGAAGTCTCATTTTCAGATGATTCTGGTCGGGCAACAATTGTTAACAATATAGCTCGCGGCGTAGATATTATTATATCAGCGAATGATCTTGACCCTGCAGATAGCTATGAAATAGCAATTGTTCATAATGATGAAAACGATGGAGTGACCTTTGGACCTGAAGCAAATCTAGATATTAAAATGGGGAGTATTGAAGGAGAGACTATATTACATCCCAATCATAATGGTGATCTCTATGTTTCGATGTTAAATCCTGAGCGGATATTTTCAGGTGCTGAACAAGTAAAGCTTGTGATTAGAACGATTAACCAAAAGGTTATATTAGAATCGTATCCGTTTAGATTTGAGTAGGAGGAGCAAAATGAAATAAAACATTACATGAAGTGAAACCAAAGATATATTAATTAAAGGGGCTAAATATGCATTGTTAGAACAAAGACTACTAGATATTATGTTGAGAAATGAAGAATTAATTGAAGACTTAATGCTTGTGAGAGAATTGAATTTACCTAACTCTTACATTGCAGCAGGGTATGTTAGAAATTACTGTTGGGATAGTCTTCACGGATATAATCAAAAGACTTTACTCGAAGATGTCGATATTATTTATTATGATCAATCTGATTGCTCATTTGATAAAGAAATTGAATATGAAAAGAAATTGAAGATTAAGAAGGAAACCTATAACTGGTCAATCAAGAATCAGGCAAGGATGCATATAACTAATAAATCTAAACCATATGCAAATATTGATGATGCTATGAGACATTGGCCAGAAACAGCAACCGCCGTAGGAATAAGAATGAATTGGGATAATCATATTCAAGTCATAGCCCCACTCGGATTAGAAGATTTATTTAACTTAAAGATTCGGAAAAGCGCTCATTTTCAAGATGTGGATTACTTCTATAAACGAATTCATTCAAAGAACTGGTTACATAAATGGCCAAAATTAAGAATCATTGACTAACTTAGACGTAAGTATATCTTATATCTTTCGCATAACTATTTGAGCACAAAAGGAATTGATATGAACATTTTCGAAACTCTTAAAGTAATATATGAAAAACTTAGTAATATTCCCGAGCTGGATTGGGCTGTCGTAGGTTCAATGGCTACTGCAATTCAGGGCTGTAATATTATGCTGAGGAAGGATTAAAATATGGACAAGATAGTTTGTTATATCGAGAAAAACTGAATAATCCTCTAAAGAGCAAGGAGTATATCTTAGAATCAATAATGGATCTGTATCTTTCACAGACACAGGGCATAGATTACGCAATAGAATACAATCAATTGGATGCGATCATGTTTCCCTCATATATTAGGGCAGATATTTGTGCTAAAGCAGGCTATCCTTCGATTGCCATTCCAGCAGGGTATCGAAAGAACGGTCGTCCATTTGGGATAACTTTTGCTGGAAAGGCAGTCAGTTTATCGACTTTAATTCGCATAGGTTATGCTTTTGAGCAACGAACGAAACACCGTAAAAAGCCAGTTTTTTAATAAAAATAAAACTTTAGAATGCTGATAATATTGTAGAGGCTGACCTTAGCATCGTATTTCATTTCTTATTCACTACTATCAGCAACATATCTCCCAATTAATCCGTTATATGTTAATAACAGCATTTTGAGGGAGTGTTAGAATGAGGAGCAAAAGTTCGTTTGTCATAATTGCAGTTATAATTCTCATAATCGGAATTATTATTGGAATGTTAATTAAAGAAAGCTCTACACCACCCCCTAATTCAACAGTAGAATCGACGCCAACACCTGAACTTACTGTAACCCCAACGCCAACGAATGAAGATCTTCTGAGCAATAATTACAGCTCTGGTGATATTGTAGATATCGCAAGAACGAAACTATCGGATTCTATCGTAACAGTCTTTGATAGTTTGATGGATGCGGATGGTCATGTCTATGAAATTTATAATCAACAGGATAAAAAAGTAAATAGTATTGTCATTCGTTTAAACAAAAATTTCTCTACACTGAATTACTCCGTTTATAATGAAGCAATTTTAGGCGAGAGCGCTTTGGATGGGGAAATCACAATTAGTGAATCTACAAAAGACGGAGTACCTATTGGTAATCCAATTCTAACAACAGTAATACCAGCAGATGAAATTTATCCAAGCAATATCTCAGTGGATGTAACTGGTTTAGATTATGTTGTAATCGTTGATAGAGATCAGAATTTACAGAAGTATAATTTCAATGCAATTGCAAAATAATGTTGCATTAACTAACGGTACCCATCCCATTAGTTAGTGCTAGTTCACTTAGGGAACAGTCGTCCTTGATAGGAAGTGGCAGATTGCATGGAAGAATATATTCGCTCATCTAATAAAAGCGAGAGCAACTATTAGGTGGGCGCCTATGTGAATTAATGAATGTCTGAGGGAAAAATGACGTTACGTAAATTTATAGTTAATCCAACCAAAGTCTAATGTTGCTTGAAGAGAGGAAAACACAATGAAAATCGGCGAATTAATTGGTATTGGCAATACTGCAAAGGTTTATCAATGGGGGAAGACTGAAGTATTAAAGTTATTTTATGACCAAAGTTCAGCACAGGTTGAAGCGAAAAACGCAGAAATAATTTACAACTTAAATTTAAGGTCTCCTAAATTTTCTGGTTTAGTAGAGTATGAAGGAAATATTGGTATCGTTTACGAAAAAATTGATGGTCCTACGATGTTGTGGCACATCGAACCAACTGCAAAGAGTATTTCTTATTATGCTAAGTTGATGGCAAATCTACAATCTGAGATGCACAATGTTGAGAATCAGATCGTTCCGAATCTTAAATCAGAAATAACAAATAAAGTTAATACGTCACATGAAATATCCATTCATGAGAAAGAAGTTATTATTGATAAGTTGAACTCGTTACCTGATGGAAATAGCATTTGTCATTATGATTTTCATCCAGATAATATTATTATTTCACCTAATGGCCCAATAATTATAGATTGGTTGAACCTTTTAGTAGGCAACCAAGAAGCTGATGTTACTAGAACAGCAATGATGATTCAATCACATTCCTTACCTCCTAATGCTCCAAGTTGGCTACTAAATAGAGAACTTCGTGATATTTTTAACAAGGAATATTTAAGCGAGTATATTAAGCTGAATGATATGAATGATGAATTTCTTGAATGTTGGATGATACCAACTTTAGCAGCAAGAATTGATGAAATGCAAGGCGAATATAGACAAGAGATTAAAGATAAATTGCATATACGATTAAAGAAATAAATTACAAATATAATGGGGGATTGTTTTGGAAGATATAAATATAGAGAATATTAAGATTACAGAAGGATATATTGAAAGTGAGTATGAAGAGATTTGTAATAATTTATATCAGTATAACGTAAACGCTAGTAAAAAATTATTAAGTAAGCCTGGTAAGGATATAAATTTGTATTTAAGAGATGAATCTGGGAAGGCAATCGGTGGTTTGTTTTGTGAAACTTGGTTGTATGGTTTGTATCTAGATGTCTTTTGGATAGATGAGAACTACAGACATAAAGGTTATGGAATATTAATGTTAACTGAAGCAGAAAGACAAGGGAAAGAACTAGGATGTACATTCGCACATACTTGTACTTTCTCATATCAATCATTAAATTTTTATGTTAATGCAGGTTATGAAATATTTGGTATAAATGATGAATATCCAGATGGAATAAAACAGTATTTTCTGAAGAAGAAATTAAAGGAAGTGAGTTGAGGATGATCTACGATTTACAAGGTGAAGCGAATATGTCACCCATTGTGGGTATGCTGTATTCCACTGTAAAAGAAAATAGTCAACGGCTACAATTAATCTCTAAAGGCATGACCCAAGAAGAAGTAGATTACAAGGGGCCTAATGACATGTTCAATAGTACCGCTCAGCTAATAAAACATATTATGTACGTTGATCTCAATTGGATTTACAGATTTAGGGGATTACCACTTGCACAGTCACTAATAGAGCAATATGGCCCTATGATAGACGCAAACAATAGGTTACCTCATATCCAAGGGAAGTCACTAAACACACTAATGTCCGATTATGAAAATGTACTAACCATGTTGAGAGATACATGTACACGATTATTAGACGATGATCTTGATAAGGTTGTAACTTTTGGACATGAAAATGAAAAGCAGGCAACCATTCGCTGGGGATTATGGCATATGGCTGACCATAACCGCTATCATCAAGCTCATATTAATCAGCTTAGAAAATGGTATAAAGAAAGTTCTCAGTAATACAAGAGTAAAGATCCTTTTAAAGGAGTATCAGAAGTTAGAATCCTACAAACTGTATGAAGATCTAGGGCATTGGGCGAGTTACCAACATACAATTGAGTAGAATAGAATCGATAGATGGAGCGATAGAATGGACAACCAGTACTTTCGGTTATTTGTCCATTCTAATTATGAATTAGAAGAAATTTTTGTTTAGCTAACCATTAGGGGGAAAGGTCGAATGGCTATGAAAGAAACCGGGAATGAAAGATTCGCAATCAGAAGACGTTATTTTCTCATATACTTGAGTACTTTCATTCTAATAATAGGAATAGTATCGGTTTGGCTCTTAAGTAAAGAAGATGGTACTAATAGTATTAAATACTCTCAAATAACCGCTGATAACGGTGTTGTTCTAAATGTGATACAAACGGATCCGCATAGCATAACCCTTTCTAGTATCAACGATAACGTTGTACGTTCGGGTATTAACGGTATCAATGGTGGTTTCTTTTGGGACAATAACTTGTTAAGCATCGCGGTTATGGATGGCATACCCACAAACGGAAGTCCAAATGATTATGGTTCAGGCTGGTTTAACGCCAAATACGCGCGGGGAACTCTCGTGTACGATCGTGTTTCCCAGACTTTAAGTGTGCAACAAGCTGCAAGTGTCGACGATTTGCAGAAGACTGACGCATCGAAGTTCTGGGCTCAGGGCGGAATCAGTATGAATTTAAAAGACGATAGCAGTTGGTATAACCAAGCAGTTCTAGAAGAGATGCTACCATTTCCAAATGAAGCGAGACTTCGCAGTGGAATGGCCTATGATAGTTCAGGTGAGCTATACCTGATCGTTACTTCTAACAAATGTACGGCTGAGCAATTTCGTGCCGCAATTAAGGAGAATATTGCTATAGGCAAATTAGCTGAGGCTATATTTCTAGACGGGGATGGTTCTTCACAATTACTCTCAGGTAGCGTCGAGCTAAAGGGAGATGATCGAACGGTTGTGCAGATGATTGCAATAAAAGGTGAGACTCATTAGTTAACCTAAGATGAGGAGTGTACTTAATGACACACGGTTCAGAATTAGTAAAGAAGGCAGCAGCTTTTGTACTTAGAGAAGATCAAAGGGGACATTATCAGCTATTAATTTGCTCGATTGCCTCTAAACCTCATGTAGAATCAAGAGTACCAGGTGGCAATCTAAATCATAATGAGAGTATTGAGGACGCACTGTTCAGAGAATTATTTGAAGAAAGTGGCTTAGACGAGATAAAAATCATTAGAAAATTAGGTGTAGACTTGTACTACAAAGAATATATCTCTTCAAATGTAGAAAGGCATGATTTTCTAATGCTTGCACCTAAAGGAACAGCTGATTATTGGGAACATATCGGAACGGGTAATGACAGTGATAGTGGAATAAAATTCATATATAAATGGATAAATAGGGATGAATTAACTGAACTAACCACAGAATTAAGAACATATGTAACACCAGAAAGAATACCTGAATTATTCAAAATACAATCTTAGTAAGAATGATTGATAGTAGATCGAACAGAAACTGAGATAACTTGAAAGAAGTTATCTCGATGATTGAAAATTACTAGGAGGTATGAATAATGACTCAAGAAGTTTCTATTTCCGGAAAACCAATTATACGCCACACAGAAAGAACGCAAGAACAGAAATTAGCGATAGCAAATGAACAAAATCTCAATGCAATTTCTGAACATGTAGAAAAATACATAGGAAAAATTGATAACGTAATTCATGAAATTATTTCAGATCTAGTGCATTTAGATATTCTAGTTGTCCATCCAACAGTTGAAAGAAATTATTATACATTTATTACTTGTGGTATGAGTAATTTACCTATGACTGTACCTGAAGGTGCTGATAACTATAAATACGCAGAACTTATGCTATGTCTTCCTAGCGATTGGAATGTTTCTCAGGATGCATTTGATAATGAAGACAATTATTGGCCAATATATTGGTTAAAAACAATGGCTAGATTACCTCATGAATATGAAACATGGCTATATCTTGGACATACAGTACCTAATGGAGAACCGGCGGAACCGTTTGCTTCCAACACCGAATTCAGCGGGATGATACTTGCTATTCCTTCCGTAGTAGAAAACGTAGATGGGTTCTTCACATTAAACTTACCTAATTCGAATGAAATTCATTTCTTCAGTTTACTTCCACTTTATAAAGATGAGATGGATTTAAAACTAAATAAAGGAGCTGAGATTTTATATGAGAAGTTAAACAAAGCAGGCGTTAATGATGTTATAAACTTAAAGCGTAGCAATGTTGCTAAAAAGAGATTCTTGTTCTTTTAGTAATAGTAGAGGATGTTTTTAGTGTAATTGAAAGGGATTCAGAAGGAAGAAGAAAGCTAGAGAATTTTGCCATTCTGTGCTAGGGAGTTAGTAATCGATCAATAGAAGTGTATTATTTTTACAAATATATTATAATGTTGGTATTGTATATACAACGAGTACTTGTTAAACAAACATAAATTAACTATCTCAGGAGAGTAAACACATGGTTAACTATTTGATAGCTATCTTTCTCTTCACCATGGTAATACATACTGCAGAAACATTATCCTACTCGTTGAGATATGCTGGAGTCAAAATCAATAAAATTGCTGTAGCGCTATCGTTGACAGGAATAATAGTACTTATATCTAGAACTGCAAATTTGATTCAAGCTCCATTGACAGCAAAAATTATTGATTATGCTAAGACTAATTTATCTTTTAATGTATTAGATTACCTTAGAATTATATTAGTTGCATCTACAATAGGTACGATAATAGCCATCCTCCTTTTTCCAACTTTTGTTAATATTTGGTCCAGAGTGATTTCTAAGCTTCAGATAGCCGGTTCATTACCTAGACTGGTAACAAGTGTAACAATCGCGCAGCTCAAGAATGTAGGTTCCTATGTAAGAAAACCATCATTTCGAATGTATCATTACAGATACTTAGGGATTTCAAAAAGATTTATAATATTGAATATTGTAGTAACAGCAATATATACAGTAGGGGTATTGTCAGCATTATATGCTGCTTTTTTAGTGCCAGAGTTAAGTACAACAGCATCACAATCCTCTGGATTAATTAATGGTATAGCTACTATTTTGTTAACAATATTTATTGATCCACAAATCGGCTTAATAACCGATAAGGCAATAAACAATGAACAGTATAGAGACCAATTAGGTCGAATATACAATGTCTTAATGTTGTCTCGATTAGTAGGTACATTACTTGCACAAGTCATACTAATACCCGCTTCTTATTTCATAGTTATCATTATTAAATTCATTTAATATACTTAAATTTACACGGGGAATTGATGAAACATTCGGTGTGTATCTCGCGTCTAACAGAATAAGGGAATTTACCCCTTTTAATAATCGATGTGAAACACATTATTATATTTACAAGAGTATTTAACATTAGAACAACTAAAAAAGAAGTTAAAGATAAATCTAATATAAAATATTTAAAATAATTTGATGTTAATTACTATAGAGGAGTGATGTGAAATGAAAACTATAAACACTATAAATTTATTTGCGAGGTTAAGAAATAAGTAGAGAGTCTGAAAACAGATTTCTCTAATACTATCGGAGGAATCAGAATTTGATTAGTTTAAGAAAGATTGATCAACATAATTGGGAAGAATGCGTACATTTAAAACCGAAACATGAACAACAGGGCTTCATTGCGTCGAATCTATACTCTATTGCAGAGGCACAATTTTTACCTGCATTTATAACTAAATCAATATATTTTGAAGAAACGCTTGTTGGGTTCTCAATGTACGGGATAGATCCTGAAGACGGAAATTATTGGATTTACAGATTTATGATTGATGAACGATATCAAAGACTTGGATACGGTAAGAGTGCTATGAAGCTGATTATTAATGATATCGAGAATCAGGATGATCGAAGCGATGTAATTTGGCTAGGTTATAAACCTAATAATAATGAAGCACGGAAGTTGTATGAGAAGGTAGGTTTTCAAGAAGTAGGATTAGCTCCTTGGGGGGAGATTATAGCAAAGTATAGTTTCTCTTAGAACAATATAACTCATAAAATAATACACACCACCTAGAAACCCACCTGTTCAAAGCGAAAGCAAGGTTACAGGTGGGTTTTCGTCGTGAACCTTTGAACGGTATCAGAATTCATCGCAATCATTCTGATTTCAAAAATAGAGAGGTGGAAACTGAATTGAATGAACAAAGTCTTCAAAATAAAAAGGCGTGGGAATATCGTGCATATGAATTTTGGCATAAAAGAGATGGTTTACCTATGGAGAAAGCTAAACAAATATTAAATGATCCCAAAGCAACTCTAAAAAAACATAAACATTATTTTGAACAAGTTGAAGGTAAAAAAGTAGCTAATCTGTGCGGATCAAATGGAAGGAAAGCTGTTCCGTTGGCATTATTAGGGGCAGAGGTAACCGTATTTGATATCTCTGAGGAAAACAAAAAATATGCTTTAGAATTAGCAGACTGTGCTCAAACCACCATAGAATATATTGTTACAGATATTTATGATATTGATCTTAAAAAATATAAAGGTTATTTTGATATTTTATATCTTGAAGGCGGAATATTGCATTATTTTAATGATATCGATATGTTTATGTCTATTCTTTATGACCTACTGAGTGATGGGGGAGTCATGATTCTTAGTGACTTTCATCCTTTAAGGAAATGTATTGTTAGCCAAGGTAATATTGCTTATTTTGATGCAGAGATAAAAAGCGGAGACGTGGCATACAAAAGTTTTTTTGATGAAGAGGAACAGCAAGAGTTTCCTGATGTTATTGTTAGATCCTATACATTGAGTGAGATCATAAATGCTGTCCTTTCTCAAGGCTTTCAACTGAGGAAGTTTGATGAGCATCGTGGATGGAATAATGAGAATATCCCTTGGGAGTTTACTATTGTTGCAGAAAAATAATAAAAAGGTAGGTCAGGAAGCGAGTATATACCCTTAAAAATCTAGTCATTATAGCATTGATCAACTACAATATCATGGAGGTGCAAGTATCTTGTATATAGTAAAGAAACGATCAATATGGATCATTGTAATGTTGGCTATGGTATTCATGATTAGTGCATGCAGCGGGAAAAGCATCAATGAAGGTAATATGATTGACTCTAACAATGAAGTACCACCTATAGCTACAAACAATGAAGTACCATCACCTATAGAAACAGTTACTCCGCAAGATCAATTAGAGACGCACTATTCAACAGATATGCGTAATATTTCTGCTATGGATTTAGTTGAAGATATGAAGATCGGTTGGAATTTGGGTAATACTCTCGATTCATTCGGAGGTGAAACAAGATGGGGGAATCCCACAACGACAAAGGAAATGATTAATGAGATCAAAAAAGCTGGTTTTCAATCTGTTCGAATTCCAATAACATGGGATGACAATTTGGGGAGTGAACCAGATTATATAATTAATACAGGATATTTAGAACGAGCTGAAGAAATCGTACAATATGTTCTATCCAATGATATGTATGCCATCATTAATATCCACCATCATCATGGTTGGGAAGCTGTTAATTTAGAAAACAAATTTGCTGCAACAGCTCAACTGCAGAAGATGTGGCAGCAAATCGCTGAGCACTTCAAAGAGTATGGAGACTATCTCATTTTTGAAGCAATGAATGAACCACGAAACGGTGATGATTGGACTGGAAATGCTGCAGCGTATGATATCGTCAATGGATACAATACTGCAGTACTTGAAACAATTAGAGCTACAGGTGGAAATAATGAACAACGACTTGTCATGCTGCCTACTTATGCCGCTTCTACCAATTATGACGCTCTTCTAGCATTAACTATTCCAGATGATAAGAACATTGCAGTTTCCATACATTCCTACTCTCCATTTGAATTCAGTATGAATAATACAAGAGAGAGTGAAAAAGAATGGGGAAGTGAGCTAGATAAGAGAAACACAAGAAATCTGTTTCAGTTACTCGATACTATGTTTATTAGTAAAGGTACTCCTGTTGTTCTAGGAGAGTTTGCCTCTACTAATAAAGAAAATCTAGATGCTAGAGTTGCACATGCCTCATACTTTGTGAAGACCGCTAAGCAAAAAGGGATTCCAGCTTTCTGGTGGGATAACGGTTATTTTGATGCCTATGGTGTCGATGCAATGGCGTTATTCAATAGAAGAACTCTAACTTGGACGTATCCTGAAATTATGGAAGCAATGGTGAATGTATACAACGGTAAAGATTCTACAGTCGAAGAAATGGATGAATTAGATGCATCTATTTTGTTCGAAGGTGAAAAATCGTCAAATGGTGAGTGGGGGCAAGCAATTTCCTTTACACCGGGAATTGAATTCATGCCTTATGATTTATCAAAAGACACTATAATTGCTGTTGAGTATGAGGGTGAAAATTCACCTGAATTAATATTACAGAGCTGGTCAGGTGGGGAATCTTGGGCAAAGGTTGCTCCTTCGGAAGAAGCTGATCGAATAGCTTATTTTAAATTTGATGATATGGCTTTAGCTTATAAGGATGAAACATTCAGTAACCTCAATGCATTATATATTGGGGACACAGGTACGGTATTAAAAGTTCTCAAAGTATATTTCGTGAAGTAACTATAGGCAATATATATTAACTATGTACCTCATTAGGAGAGTATAAGTAATTGGAATAGAAAAGCAATTCTAAGTGAACGATAAACCTGGCCGAAATTGGATATATTATAATGAACAAGTCCCACAATGTTCACTGTTTTTATTGGAACTTATTAAGGAGGATTTACTTATGAATATTAATGACCCTCAGAGTGGCAATAGTGAATCACCTTTAATTTTAGTTAGACCTACTCTAATTATATATAATACAAAAGGAGAATTATTACTTGTAAAACATAATGATAATTTTTGGGGTCTACCGGGAGGATTATTAGAACCAGGAGAATCAATAGAAGATGCTATTCGAAGAGAAGTATCGTATGAACTTGATATTAGTGTAGAAAAACTAATTGAATTCCGAACTTTTTCTGATAGTAGATTTTATATTACTTCAGAAACAGGACATAAAACACATTATGTTGCAGTGACATATATTACAAATCAATTTACAGGTATTATAAGGCCAGATGAGTTTGAAGTACTTGAATATAAGTACTTCAAACCTGAGGATTTACCTGAAAACACTATTGAGATGATAAGAATAATTCTTATTGAGTTTATAGAGTCTGAACAATACAAATCAATCTGAAGCTATACAACGACAGACGCCCACCTTAGATAACAGCTATCTAAGGTGGGCGTTTGTCGTAAATACGAATTAATACGGAGGCACAGCAGTATGAATATTCACTTACACAAGTCAGATATTAAGGATGCTACATTAATTCATGAGATGCAGATTAAAGCATTTAAGCCCTTATTCAATAAATATGAAGACGTTGAAACCAGTCCAGCAAACGAGTCAATCAAACGAATAATTAGTAGACTAAATCAATCATTTACAGATTATTACATCATTAAGAATTCAAATACTCCAGTAGGTGCAATTAGAATTGTGAGGAAAAACAATAATGTTTATCGCGTTAGCCCAGTATTTATTCTGCCCGAATATCAAGGTTTAGGAATTGCCCAAACTGTATTTGCATTGATTGAAGAGCTATATTACGACGCAAAAGTATGGGAGCTAGACACTATATTACAAGAGCAAGGAAATTGCTACCTCTATGAGAAGTTAGGTTATAAGCGAACAGAAAAGACAGATGTGATTAACGATAGAATGACCATTATATATTATGAAAAGCATATAAGTAATTGATAGTGAGGGATTACATATGTTTAAATTCACTAGAGGTCCATCACAAGAATTTACTAATTAATTGTTGGAGGTTAATCTATGACTACCTTTTACTTAATAAGACACGGTGAACCGAATTGGAATTTAAGTAATGAGCGCAGTTTAAGAGGTGCAATGAGAGACTATGTACCCTTGACTGACAATGGAATTCAGCAAGCTGAACAACTAGTTAGCAACCACCCGTATTTAGAAGACTGTGAATTAATTATTTCGTCACCGTACACAAGATCATTGCAAACCGCAGCTATCATTAATACAACCTTATGCAAACCAATACGTGTAGAATTTGATTTGCATGAATGGACGCCAGATAATTGGCAAGCTAATTCTGTCCACGAGTTAGAAGAGTTACATAGAGACTACATGAAGCACAATGGTCAATATCCCAATGGATCGACAAAGCTATGGGAAACAAAAGAAAGTCTTATCCAAAGAAGTAGTAATGTGATAAAGAAATATGATTATAAATCTAAAGTAATAGTTGTTTGCCACGGCATGATTATTTCTACTTTAATGGATTTACGATCAGAAGATATCAACTTATGCGGTGTTTACGAATATAGATTGTTCAAGTGAGATATGACAAATAAATAGTGAAAGGGAGTTTTACATGGAGTATAAAGAAATCATTCAGAAATTACAAGAAACAAGAGATGTGTTGCTAGCCATTCTTGATGGATTGAATACGGAGCAACTGAACAAACCAAGAGAATCAAATCGTTGGAGTATTGGGGAGGTTTGTCAACATCTAGTTAAGACAGAAGAATTATATATACTCGCAATTAGAAAAGGGTTAAAAAGTAAGGATGACTCATCGATTGGTAATAAACCATTAGAGTTTCTACTTGATAGAACTAAGAAGTTAGAGGCTCCTGATATTGCAAAACCAACTAATGAGATAGTAGAGTATGAGGAAATCATTGAAAGACTATCTAAGTCTAGAGAAAAGTTATATGAATTGTTAAACTCAATAGAAGACCCTACTATTCTAAGCAGAAGAGAATTTACGCATCCCGTCTTCAGTGAGATGTTATTAATTGAATGGGTTAGATCACTCGAATTACACGAACAAAGGCATACAAAGCAAATTATTGAAATAAAGGATGCCCTATAACGATATGTGAAGTGAACGAGAATTAATGTATCTAGTAATGGGTATTTCTCTGTTACTTAAAGAGTGGGGGATTACAATAAAGACTATAGTGAAAATCATTATCGGAGTGCTTATATTTCAATTTATTGCTGTATTTATCCCATATTCTGTATCAGCCTGTACTTGTGCTTATCCAGAAGATGCAATTGAAGCTTTAGAAAAATCGGACGCTGTTTTCACAGGTAAAGTAAAAGGCATCAAAAAATCAATGATAAATGGGAATGCATACAATGCAGTTTTGATTGACGTCTATGATGCGTGGAAAGGTGTAGATACAACACAATTTATTGTATATACTTATTGGTCTAGTTGTCAGTTTGAATTTCAACAAGGTGAAGAGTATTTAATTTATTCCTACAAGTATGAAGATAATTATATTGTTCTGAATTGTGGAAGGTCTACAACTTTGGATAGTGCTGAGGCAGATCTTAAGCAACTAGGGCAGGGCTTAAAACCTAGTGTAAATGTTAATCTTACTTTTGAATTTTACAAGTGGAGAATGATAACAGGCTTTATTACCCTTATGGTTCTCGGTCTTTCAATTATGATTGTAGTACGACGATATAAATCAAGGAATAAGTAATTTAAGTTGAGATTACAACAAAATTATAACTTATGGGATTCATATTGTTTATTGCCTTGACTTGGAGTTAACTCTAAGAGTTAAACTATAGATGATCACAAAAAAATTTAAGCGAATGTGAGGAAAACCAGATGGAATATATGAAGCTAGGTAATACGGGATTGGATGTATCTCGACTTTGCGTTGGATGCATGGGTTTTGGAGTAGCAGAGAGATGGGTTCACCCTTGGATAAAAAATGAAGAGCTTAGTCGCCCTGTTATTAAGAAAGCTCTCGATCTTGGAATCAATTTTTTTGATACGGCAAATGTATATTCTGATGGAACAAGCGAAGAAATCGTTGGACGTGCCTTAAAGGATTATGCTAATCGCGATGAGATCGTACTCGCTACAAAAGTTCATTTCCGTATGCATGAAGGGCCTAATGGTGCCGGTCTTTCTCGTAAAGCGATTATGAGTGAAATTGATAAAAGTTTGATGAGACTCGGAACAGATTATGTTGACCTTTATCAGATTCATCGCTGGGATTATAATACTCCTATTGAAGAAACGATGGAAGCGTTACATGATGTTGTGAAAGCTGGAAAGGTAAGATACATTGGTGCTTCTGCCATGTACGCTTGGCAGTTTTTAAAGGCATTGCATGTTGCTGACAAAAATGGTTGGACGAAATTTGTATCCATGCAAAATCATTTAAACCTCATATATCGTGAAGAGGAGCGGGAGATGATGCCGCTTTGTAGAACAGAAAAAATAGGCGTAATTCCATATAGCCCACTTGCATCGGGTAGATTGACACGTGATTGGTCTGTAACAACGTATCGATCTGAAACTGACCAAGCACAGAAATCAAAATACGGTGCGACTGAAAATGTCGATCGATTGATTATAGACCGGGTTGCGGCGATTGCAGAAAAACGTGGTGTTACTCGCGCTCAGATTGCACTAGCTTGGTTGTTACAAAACAAACCAGTAACTTCTCCTATCATCGGTCCTACAACTATCAGTCATCTAGATGAAGCTGTTGCTGCATTATCCATTACGTTAACAGCGGAAGAAGTTGCGTCATTGGAAGAGCTTTATATACCTCATCCGGTTGTTGGAGCAATTTAATAGAAGGAACGAAGAAAATCTATAAAGATATCCATTGTTCTTTATATATAGTTAGGAAGTGAATCTGTATGTTAATAGCAGAGGTAAGTAAAAAATATGATCTAACACAAGATACACTGCGCTATTACGAAAAAGTCGGCCTAATCCCGCGGGTGAAACGTAACAGCAAAGGAGTTAGAGATTATACGGAAGACGACTGTCGTTGGGTAGATTTTATCAAATGTATGCGAAGTAGTGGTCTACCAGTAGCGACATTAATTGAGTATGTGAGGCTTTATCAACAAGGCGATGAAACAATCGCTATGAGAAAGAATCTCCTAATTGAGCAACGCAATCAACTTTCATTGAAAATGGAAGAGATGCAAAAAGTGTTGGAGCGGTTGAATGGTAAAATTGATACTTATGAACAGACAATATTAGAAAAAGAAAAAGCATTAGTCAAAGTGTAAAACTAATGTTTGTTACTTATTTATGAAATAGATGCAAACGTTAACTTATTTGTGTAATACATCTCGCTAGCAAAGAAGCCCACCTTAGAGAAGAGTAATCTAAGGAGGGCTTCTTTCTTTGAATTAGATGAAAACGACATGAAAGTTGAACATTAGATCTGAATATATTTACTAGAGGAGAAGTTATGTTGAGAACTGACAGATGCGATTTATACAGATTACAAGAAACTGATTATGAAGATGTTATCCAGTTATATCGAAATCACCAAGTGAGAAAGTATCTTGGAGGAGCTACGGATAATGAAGTTTTGCTCAGTAATAAGTTCTACGAAGTATTAACAAAGTCTAAAAAATCTTATTACTGGGTTGTTAGATCTGTTACAAACATTGATTTTATTGGGTTAATTTCACTTGATAAATACCATGATGACATCAACATAGAAATTTCATATGAATTTTTACCTGCGTGGTGGGGAAACGGAATTGCAACAGAAGTGATAAATGCCATAATTGGTTACTCATTTAATGAACTAGATATAACCAGATTAGTAGCTGAGACACAAACAGCGAATATTGCATCATGTAGAGTATTAGAAAAAGCAGGAATGACATTAGAGAACAAATTATATAGATTCAACGCTGAACAATCACTTTATAGCTTGGAAAAAAATAAGTAACTTCATACCGCAGATGTCATCATTTTAAGTACAACTTTTTATTCACATGGTACATTAAACACGTTACATTGAGGAGGCGAAACATGAAGTTTCCAGTACTAGAATCAGATAGATTAGTTCTCAGACAACTGACTATTAAAGATGCCCAGGAATTGTTTGCCTATTTAACAAAAGATATAGTAACCCAGTTTTATGACATCGAAAACTTAACCAAAATAGAAGAAGCAGAGACCATCATAAAGTATTGGAATGAGAAGTTTCACACTCTTGAAGTGATAAGATGGGGTATAACACTTAAGAATGACGATCGTATTATCGGGACATGCGGATTTCATAAATGGATAAAGCATCATCACAAAGCAGAGATCGGATGCGAACTATCTCCAGATCATTGGAAGCATGGATATATGACCGAAGCGTTATCACTCATTATAGACTATGGATTTAACTCACTTGAATTGAATCGAATGGAAGCATTGCATCATTCTGAAAATAAAAATACAAGTAAAATATTAGATAATTTTCAATTTCAAAAAGAAGGAACATTAAATGAATATTTCTATAAAAATGAAAAATATATAAATGTAGTTATCCATTCATTATTGAAGAAAAATTGGAATGGTCAAAGGTAATAACAATCGAAACCCTGAAATATATCAGGTTGTTTGTTATAATTAATTTTAGAACAACACTCCAAATAACCCTCACCTTAAGACTTCGTCGATTTCTTAATTGACGAACATCATGATATACACTAGTCAATGCCCTAACTCTTTTAACATTACACATAACGTGACCTTCTTAGTAACATCCATTACAACATTAATTCAATTCGAACAATGAATACATAGGAGGCACAGATGAACAGCCCTTTTTCGTGTATTTCGGATTTTCTTTTTATTGACAATGAAGTTATACCTGCAGATGTAATATTGATACCAGGTGGAAGTCATCCACAACAGATGATTAAAGCTTGCGAGCTATATCATCAAGGAATTGCTACATTAATTTTGCCATCAGGCGGATTTAACTCAAAGTTAGGTGAGACTGAATGGAATTACTTAAGACGAATTGGTTTAAACAATAATGTACCAGATAAAGCGATTTTAAGAGAGGATCAAGCTCAACATACATTTGATAATGCAACGTTATCATGGGAAGTTCTTCAAAAAAGTAATATAATTGTAAATAGTGTCATTCTCATTTGTAAAGCCCAGCACGCAAGACGAGCTTTAATGACCTATCAAACGATCTTTCCTAAGGAAGTAAACATCATGGTCGCATCGGTAGCAGACAATAGAGAAATTACTCGAGATAATTGGTTTTTAGAAGAAAGCAAAATAAAAGTGGTTATGACTGAAGTAGAGAAGATAGGGAAGTATTTTGGTAAACATATTGCAAACTGGGTGGATAGATAGTTTTTAATGTAATTTCATGAATGGGTGTGATTATAATTGGCTAATTTTTATCGTGAGCTCAATCAAGAACAAATTGAATTTATTAAGGAACAGAAAATCTTTTTTGTAGCAACGGCACCACTAGTTAACGGAAAAATAAACCTATCACCAAAAGGATATGACACCTTAACAATATTAAATTCCCAATTAATTATGTATGCCGATTATTATGGTAGCGGAAATGAAACTGCAACCCACATTAATGAGAATCAAAGAATTACGTTGATGTGGAATAGTTATGACGAGACGCCTGTGATATTACGTGCTTATGGAATAGGCAGAGTGATTAGTAAAGAATCAGAAGAGTTTGTAGATCTAATGCAGAAGTATTATCAAAGCATTGAACCAAGAATTATAAGGCAACTATTTATTATTAATATAGATGAAATACAATCAAGTTGTGGCTGGGGAGTACCTATAATGAAATTTGAAAAACATCGCGAAAAACTTGAAGCGATGTCATTAAAACATTTGAAATAAGGAGCTAATTAGTTAATATTATTTAGTTAATTAATAGGAGGAGATATATTGTCAGAACTTATGAAGGATAGGAACATTGTAGTGATGGGTGTTGCCAATGAAAGAAGTATTGCTTGGGGAGTTGCTCGATCACTTCATAAACAAGGTGCTAATTTAATTTTCACTTATAGGAAAGATAGATCATTGGACAAATTAAGTAATCTATTAATCATGGAAGGGATAAAACCATTACTTATTGTGGCTTGTGATGTATCTAAAGATGAAAGTATAATTTCTGCCTTTAAAGAAATTAATCAAGAAATTGGTACTATTCATGGAGTCGTTCATTCATTGGCATTTGCCGATAAAAATGAGTTGCAAGGCGAGTATGTAGATACTTCTCGTGAAGGGTATTTGGTTGCACAAGATGCAAGTGCATATTCACTTGTTGCCATATCAAGAGAAGCTATGAAAATAATGGTTAATGGTGGTAGTATTGTCACACAATCCTATATTGGTGCTGAAAGAGTTGTTAAAAACTATAATGTCATGGGTGTCGCGAAAGCAGCATTAGAAGCAAGTGTTAAATATCTAGCTGAAGACTTAGGCAAGTACAATATCCGTGTCAATGCTATCTCAGCCGGTCCAATTCGTACGCTTGCAGCATAAGGTGTATCTGGATTTAATGATATTATGTCAACGATTGAGGAAAGAGCACCTTTAAGACGTAACGTAAATCAAGACGAAGTAGGCGATGCAACAATGTTCCTACTAAGCGATTTATCTCGTGGAATTACCGGTGAAGTAATTCATGTTGATGCGGGATATCATATACTAGCGTTGTAACTTCTGACCCTAACGTCAAACAACGACTACATCATTGTTGTCGTTTTTCAGCCAACAAATAAAATACTTCTCACAGTTCATTAAATAGATTTTATATATGATATGTATCATTTAGTTGAGCATACAGGATATCATGTTGGTCAGATTGTTGATCGAACAAAACGATTGAAAGGTAAACGGTTTGATTTTGTGAAAGAAGGAATACATGAACAGAGATTAAAAGAACAATTGAATTAAATTGAGGTGAATTACTGTTGATGTATGAGAAATCTACGAATGCCATTTATAAATTTGATCTGTCATACGAAGATGAAGCTAAGTTTCTTTGGAAATTTCGCGATGAAGACCATGAAATACTCTTTCCTTTTTATGAATCGTTTTTAGATAAGAATGTAGCTTATAAAGAAATGATAGCCGCAAGATCATTAATAAAAAGCAAAGAAAGTGTATTTGAAATAGGTAATGAAAAGTTAGTGAATGATGTCTGTTATTGGTACAGCCCATTTAATTTTGAAGATTTAGTAGAGCTACTGATGATAGATGGATTTACTTATCGATGCATCATTATTCCGAATAATGGCGATTTAAAAGATCGGAAATATCAATTGCATGTTCATGAACATATCTATTATCAACAATATGAAACAAGAGTTTTATGGATAAAAGAGTCTAGAGCAAATGATTTTTACGATAAACTTTATCACTCTCTAAAAAGTGAATTTCAAATTCAAGAGGTTGAACTTTAGATTACTAACTGATCACTATTATTAATCGTTAAACAAATACGTATTATCACCTTAATTGAAATCGATCCTAATGATTGGGGGGGGAGTAGCCTTTCATATTCCTCCTAATTGGCATATCTCCAACATAATAAGTAGCTACCCAGAAACCGAACCGCAATCAATGCAAGAGGATTTTGTATCAACATGGACAACTGCATATAAGGAGAATCAGCAATGGGGTTCGTTTATAGAAGTTGGAAGAGGACGAAGTTATATCCCTACAGGTGGTGGAACTGGAACTGTAGTAATTGATTTAGTACCTGGTGACGTTGCATAACAAGAGGATACGATCAATTTGGGTGTTTCAGTTGGGTCCGATGACAAAGGAACCTATAAAATAGTCGGGACTGATTATATAGAGATTCCTATTATGATATCAATTAATGGAGGTTGATCCGATGAATGTTAGATTCAATGATTATTTAATCAGTTCGGACAAGACATTATTAAATAATGAAAGTATTTATAAATTTTTATCTACATCATATTGGGCTAGTCAAAGATCAGTAGACACGATTAACAAATCAATCGAAACATCTTTTTGCTATGGGGTGTATCATGAGAGCAAGCAAATTGGTTTTGCACGAGTAATAACGGACTGGGCTACATTCTATTACCTTTGCGATGTGGTGATTGATGAGGAATATAGAAGACGAGGAATAGGTAAGAAGTTAATTGAGACGATTACCCAAAGTGAAGAGTACCAAGACTTACTAGGTGTATTAGGAACAGCAGATGCTCATGGACTGTATGAACAATATGGATTTAATAAAAATGCTGATAGATTTATGGTGAGAAGACCTAAATAGAGGTTAGAAGATATAAAAATAAGAGGTGTAATATGTCAATCTTAAGTATTAGTTTAATCCCTATATCCGATGAAAATAAAATCCAGTGCATTGAACTTAAACCACATAAATTTCAAGAGAAATTCGTTGCTTCTAATATTGATTCATTAAAAAAAGCATTAGAAGAACCAACTTCAAAGCCTTATGGCATCTATAACAATAAAGTAATGGTTGGTTTTACGTTGTTCGATCAAGAACCATATCCAGATGACGGTTACTTTTGGATTGTAAGATTTATGATAGATAAAAGGTTTCAACAAAAAGGGTACGGAAGAGCAGCGTTAGCGGAAATCATCAATACAATAAGGAACAATCAAAGCGACTCTAAGATTAGAATATCTCATGTCCCAGACAATATAGTAGTTAATAAATTATATAAAGAATTTGGTTTTGTTGAAACTGGTGAAATAATTAATGGAGAGATAGTGCTAGATCTTATAAATGGAGAGCATTACACATCGCTTAAAAGGAATTGAAAGATTAGAGAAAAGAGAGATTCGAGAGCAAAAGTTACTCATTAAAGCTAGAAAATAATAATCTAACTAGATTTACAATAGGAGCAGAGACAATGACCCAATTTACAATAGGAATCGATCTTGGTGGTACCAACATAAAAGCTGCGATATTTAATGATAGTTTTAATACGATAATTGAAGAAAGTATTTCTACAGAAGCAGCCTTGGGGCCAAAACATGTATTAAATAGAATTAGTGAACTGTTATCTAAAATGTTTCAAACAGCAAACATAAATCATAGTGATATTAGATGTATGGGTATGGGAATTCCAGGTCTATTGAATCCACATGAAGGTCTTTCGATTTTCTCACCTAACTTTCCACAATGGGAGAACATCCATGTTGTTAATTATATGAATTCTATTTTTGAGTTTCCAACTTATATTGATAATGATGTTCGAGTAAATCTATATGGTGAATGGCATCATGGTTCTGGTATTGGCTATGAGAATGTAGTTCTAATTACTTTGGGTACAGGACTTGGTGCTGGTATTGTTAGTGATGGAAAGATAACTTACGGGAAAACTTCAAGCGCAGGGGAAATTGGTCATATGAATATGTACAGACAAGGTCGACCTTGTAAATGTGGCAGTTCAGGATGTTTAGGACGATATGTCTCTGCAGTAGGTATGGTAAACACATTTAAAGAAAAATTAATTCAAGGACATAGTAGCATTATTCAAAACTGGGTTGAACCAGATCAAAGTGAAATTACAGCAAAGATGATTTCGGATGCTTATGACCTGGGTGATAATCTTGCTATTGAGGTCATGCATGAAACCGGCACGATTTTAGGTTTTGGACTCTCTAATGTTATAAATTTGTTCAATCCTGAAGTGATCATTGTTGGTGGTGGCATGTCTGCAGCAGGAGATCGTTTACTAAATACTGTACGAGAAACCGTTGAGAAACATGCATTAAAACTATCTAGAGGCGCATGTCAAATTCAAACGGCGCAACTAGGTGCTAGAGCAGGAATGATAGGAGCGGCAGTATATGCTAACGAGAGACTTAATACTTCACTGTATAATCTAAAGTAACACTACTAGGAGGAAATAGACATGATACTAGAAGTAGCTGAATTACATATAAAACAGAACTAATTGATAGTTTCGAATCGACGTTTAAGAAGGCCTCAAAAATTATTGCGAGCATGGAAGGTTATATCGAACATCAATTACAGAGGTGTCTTGAACAAGATCACAAGTATATTTTATTAGTTCGATGGGAGACGCTTGAGGACCATGAGGTAGGATTCAGAGGATCAGAACAGTATCTACAATGGAAAGCTTTATTGCATCATTACTACAGTCCATTCCCAGTGGTTGAACACTATAGAGAAATATCATTGAATGATTAGTATTTGATATTAGCAGGCAATATTATGAGGAGAATCTCAATGGATACTTTATTGAATGAACAAATGAATTTCTTAATAGAAATAGATAAACTTAAAACAATTGAGAGAAAAACGAAGATCATGCATGGTTCAAGATTAGAGAACGATGCAGAACATTCCTGGCATCTCGCGATGATGGCGTTAATTCTACAGAACAATTCCAATAACAAAATTGATTTACTTAAAGTTATTAAAATGATCTTGATACATGATTTGGTAGAAATAGATGCAGGCGATACCTTTGCGTATGATAGCACTGGACAAGTGGATAAGTATGACCGAGAAGTACAAGCAGCAAAAAGATTATTCGGGTTGTTACCAATTGTTCAAGAGCAAGAACTAATGGATTTATGGATTGAATTTGAGAATAAGGAGACAGATGAAGCGAAATTTGCTTCGTCACTGGATCGCTTACAGCCATTAATTCACAATCATAATAATGAAGGGGACACTTGGTTGAAATACAATATTACTAGCGAACAGGTTTTCAATCGCAATAAAGAGATTGCTAATGGCTCAAATGAGTTATGGGAATATGCCCAATCGATTATTAAGAGTTCGGTGGAGCAAGGTATTCTATCTAAGTAATTATAAAAAGGGAGAATTTATTAAAATGGACAGAACGATAAATGAAAGTTTAATAGAGGCAGATATCATTACGTTGCAGGCAGCGATGGAATCAGGCGCATTATCATCGGAAGCTTGCGTTCGTTGGTATTTGGAGCGGATCGAACAGCTAAACCCGAAGCTAAAGGCAGTGTTGGAAGTCAACCCGGACGCGATTAAGATTGCAGAGGCACTTGACGCGGAACGACGGGAACGTGGATCTCGTGGACCACTTCACGGCATACCAATCTTGCTCAAGGACAATATTGATACAGGTGACCGCATGCATACTAGTGCCGGCTCAATCGCTCTTGCGGAACATTTTGCATCGACAGATTCAGCGGTGGCCGCGCAATTAAGGGCTGCGGGAACTGTATTTCTCGGTAAAGCAAACATGACGGAATGGGCGAACTTCATGTCGAGCTCGATGTGGGCGGGGTATAGCTCTAGGGGCGGCCTGACGCTTAATCCATACGGTCCCGGCGAGTTATTCGTGGGCGGGTCAAGTTCGGGCTCTGGGGTTGCGGTTGCCGCAAATCTGTGCACCGCCGCCATTGGCACAGAAACTTCAGGTTCGATCATCAGCCCCTCCTCGCAAAACGGCCTCGTCGGCCTAAAGCCGACTATAGGGCTCGTTAGTCGCGCAGGTATCATCCCAATTACACATAGCCAAGATTCAGCTGGTCCAATGACACGCACGGTGAGAGACGCGGCGATCTTGCTCGGAGCCATAACGGCAGAGGATCCAGAAGATGTGGCCATGCAAGATAATGGGAGAATAGCTTATAAGGATTATACGACATTCTTGGACGTGAACGGCTTGCAAGGCGCGAGAATTGGCGTTCCGCGGCATTATTATCGAGACCTGGACGAATCACGGGCGGTAATTATCGAGCGGGCGATCAACTTGTGCAAGAAACATGGGGCGATCATTATCGACCCGGTATCATTACCTTGCGAGAGTTCGAAGTGGGATTGGGACGTAATGCGGTTTGAGTTTAAAAAAGGGATCAACGATTATCTCGCAAAAGCAGGCCCCGGAGCTTCCGTTCGGACGTTAGATGAACTCATCGCCTATAACGAAGCGAATCGTGACGTCGCACTGAAATATGGGCAAGACACGCTGATCTGGTCGAATGGAACAAGCGGCACCTTATCTGAACGCGAGTACATCGAGAGTTTACGCCTTAACCGTGAGGTATCTCGGGATCAAGGCATCGACCACGCGATCCAGGAGTATCGACTAGACGCGCTGCTGTTCCTAGGCAATGAGGAAGGACTAGATTTGTCCGCGCGCGCGGGATACCCTGCCATTACCGTTCCGGGCGGGTACGCGGAGACAGGCATTATCGCCGAAGGCGGCTATACGACCAAAGGACCACAGGGAATCACTTTCGTTGGAACTGCCTACAGCGAGCCCTTGCTTTTCCGACTAGCATACGCCTACGAACAAGCGAGCAAATACCGGTTTGCGCCTACCGATCCAGTCTAGCCTCGGATACCGTCAGTATTCGACAGTTGAACCTTAGTTAAGCTAACCGGGAGGTTATATAACGGTGTAATTAAAGTAACGGATAACGATAGTTCAATGCAATCAAGGCAGCCTTTTCTCAATTAATTGCCAATAATGAAATACGGGGAGAGTGACTAGAGATGAATAGTAAAGAACGTTTTTCGGACCGGGTAGATTCATATGTAATGTACCGCCCGAGCTATCCGAAAGAGGCAGTTGATTATTTGTACGACTTCGTCGGTTTGCGCTCCAACAGTAAAATAGCAGACATCGGTTCCGGTACAGGGATCTTTTCAAAGATACTTCTGGAACGCGGAAGCTATGTGACGGCTGTCGAGCCGAATCAGGCAATGCGGTTAGCTGCCGAGCAAATGTTAGAAAGCAATCCGAACTTTCAGACTATATCGGGTTCTGCGGAATCTACTGGATTACCTGATCAGTCGGTTGAATTTATTGTCTGTGCACAAGCATTCCATTGGTTTGATCGTGTAGCAACGCAAACCGAGTTCCGTAGAATTCTACAACCGGGAGGGAAAGTAATACTAATTTGGAATTCTCGTCTTACAAATGGTACTGCATTTCGGGAAGAGTACGATCAGCTGCTTCATACATTCGGAACTGACTATGAAAAAATCAATCATAAAAATATTTCACAGACGATGCTTCTCTCTTTTTTCAAAGAAGGTACGATGCATGAAGGACGATTTAGAATGAGTCAGCAGTTCGATTTCGAGGGCTTGAGAGGCCGGTTGCTATCATCTTCCTACAGCCCTGTACCCGGGCATTCGAATTATGAGCCGATGATGACGGAACTGCGAAATCTATTCGATAGAAATAATCAGGATGGTATTGTTCTATTCGATTATGAAACTGAGATTTTTTGGGGAGAAATATAGATTAACCTTCGATTATATAAAACATTGAACGATCAACGAACTATGCAGAAAAAATCATCTGGAATATTTACAACTTCACTTTATTAGGAGGTCATGAAATGGCGTTTCCAACACATATAGTATCGGCAGGCGGAATTGTAGAAGATGGTAATGGAAATATCCTATTGGTAAAAGCACATGACGATGGTTGGGTGTATCCTGGTGGGATAACTGAAGTTGGAGAAAATCTGATTGATGGCGTAATTCGTGAAATTAAAGAGGAAAGTGGAATAGACGCTACGGTTAGCCATTTAATTAGTGTTGTTTCGAATACAGCGATTCATAAGTGGTATGACGGTGTGACTGATGTTCCTACGAAGGTCATGTTTGATTTTGTATGTAATGTAGTAGGTGGAGAGTTAACTACTTCTGATGAAACGAGCGAGTGCAGGTGGGTTCCAAAGGATCAAGTACTCGATTTGATCACTTTACCCGCAATTCGCATGCGTTATGAAGCATATTTGAACTTTAATGGTTCTGTAAATTATATGGAGTACGTCACTGCGACAACGTCAGAATGTAATTTCAAGCTTCAAATACATGTTTAGCTGAAAACAATACATATTAAGGATGCACTTCACCATAGTAGCCCACTTATGATAATTATTATCTATAGTGGGCTTTCGTCTTAGGTACCTTAAAAGTTTTAATATGAAAGGTTTGGTGCTTGATGCAAAAGATCAAATTTATGTTCAAGAATTTTTTGAGAGAACCTTTATGGTACAAAACACTCATTGTTATAACTTTACTTGCATCAATTATATTTAGTAGGTCACTTTTTTCCTACAATACCAATTATGAATGCCTTGCTAAATTAGCTACAGCAATCTTTTTTGGTACACTTGGGATCAAGTTAAGAAGGAATACTAAGATATCGATTGTCTTTATTGCTCTCGCTTTATTTTGCCTCTATTTATCTTGGACCAGTTTCAATCTGTATGACCTGTATGACTTTTGAAATTCAAAAAATGTTTAGGAAGGGTGAACCATGGCAACAAATATGTTGAAATTATTAAATTAAGAATGATGAGAATCAATTATGATGTAGCTTCAGATGAATAGTTCCAGCTTGCAACATTCATAGAGCAACCAACGTTATATCAATTAACACAACAAAAAACCTTCATTAACTAATGCCCTCCTTACACCAAGACCCACACACAGTAGTAGTCCGATCAAACACTCTATATTACCAAATTATGGAGGAAACGATGACATTTCATATAAGAGTAAGACCCTCTGCACTTATAGTCTTTGAAAAATCTATATTATTAGTACAATATCAAACTGAAGAAAGTGGAATTTATTATTATTTACCTGGCGGGGGATCTGAGCCAGGGGAAACAATAAAAGAAACACTCAAATTCTGAAAGAACTTACCCATCCATTGAAATATATAAAGACGAAAGAACAGACCCAATTAATTGTGGATATGTTATTGTAAATTGAAATTCAATAAATCAAATATAGGAAATAGAGTGGGAATCTACGTTTTAAGTGAAGGCAGGAAAAATCTTAAAAGTGGGTGAAACGTGGTAGTCATTCTCTGTGTTCTTATTATAACAACACTTATTACTTTTCAAATGATAAAGAAGGATCGGGAGATAAATTCTATAATTATTAAAATCATCAAGAATATTGCAAGAATTGTCACTCTTTTAATAGTTATTTTTGGTACTTATCATCTGATTATTAATGGTAGTAAATTAAACATCAACGAAATTTTGATTAAAGCAATAAGCATACTCCTAGCTATGATTTTCACTATTTTGTGTACGAATTTAATACAGAGAATAGAGAAAGAAGAATTTTACGAGAGCAATAATAAAAAAGATGAGGTGGAATAGATTAAATTATTATTTATATGTAGTAGAAACAAGTGGAGAAGTTTAACGGCTGAAAAGATATTTAACGGCATTAACTTGTATGAAGTTCGATCAGCTGGAACAGAAGAGAATGCAAGAGTGAAAGTTACAGCAGGACATATTGGATGGGCAGATATAATCTTTGTTATGGAGAAAAAACATCAAGTTCGGTTACAAAATAAATTTAGAGAAGAAATACTTCAAAAGAGAATGATACGACTGGATATTCCAGATGAATATGAATACATGGATGAAGAACTAATTGATTTGTTACAATCAAGAGTGTCCGAATATATAGAAATATAGATTGTAAGTAAACTAAACAGTGCTATGAGGGTAACATTTTGATATGGAGGTCAAGCATGAAGCTATACCATTTCAGTGAGGAACCGAATATAAAATTGTTTGAGCCTAGAATTATATACAATCAGACTGATGAACCTGCAAAGGTATGGACGATTGATGAGTTTCATGCCGTTCATTATTATTTCCCTAGAGATTGTCCTAGAGTTTGTATATGGCAAACGGAAGATACCATTAATGAAGATATGAATACATTTTTCGGGATGTCTGCAACAACTAGGATGATTGCCATTGAGACTAGATGGTACGAACGCGTTAGGGACGGACATATATTTAGATATACTTTTGATGATACTAATTTCCAGTTGTACGAACCTAATGCGGGATATTACATATCTACTGAGACTGTCAAACCTGTAAAGGTAGAAAAAATTGATGATTTGATCAAAGGTATTTTACAAGAAGGCATAGAATTAAGAGTGACACCCTCCTTGAAGTTGCTAAAACAAGAAATATTGAAATCAACTATTAATTTTTCAATGATTCGAATGAGAAATGCGAAAGAAGATTAATTGTGTTTTGGTGATTCATAATTGTACCTTATATATAAAAGAAACGAGGGAAATCAATTGCCACATATTATCGGTAGTAAAATTATGTTAAGAGAATATAGATCAGAAGATCTAGAATACATGAGAAGATGGTGTAATAATGCAGCAATTACGGACTTCTTGTCGGATATCTTCTTATACCCGCATACTGTGAATGGAACTGAATCATTTCTTAATTCAGTATTAGAAGGCAGCACTGAACAGAAAGGGTTTATTATTGCTGATATAGACACTCAACAATATATCGGTCAGATTGATTTGTTCCGTATTGACTGGAAGAATAGAAGTACTGAAATGGGTATGGTAATTGGAGATACTCAATTGCATAATCAAGGAATTGGGACAGAAGCAATACAATTGTTACAACAATTTGTCTTCCAACAATTAAATTTAAATAGATTACAACTAGAAGTGTTTGATTATAATGAAAGAGCAATTGCCTGCTATAAGAAATGTGGATTTAAAGAAGAAGGCAGAATGCGTCAGAAGTATTTCTCTAAAGGAATTTACTCAGATATAATAATTATGGGGATATTAAGAGATGAATATATAGCACACAACATAGACGCCCACCTAAGATAAGATCTATCTAAAGTGGGCGTCTGTCGTCTTGGCAACGTAATAGACATGATAAAGGATTGGTAGAAATGATTAAAGCAGTAGTTTTTGATTTAGATGGAACATTGCTAGATCGAGATCATTCCTTAAAGGAAGTTCTATTAGCGCAGTATAACTCCATAGCAGCAATACAGACAATAGAATATTCAATTTATTGCGAACGATTTATTGAATTAGATCAGCGTGGCTATGTTTGGAAAGATGTTGTGTACCAACAGCTGATTGATGAATATCAATTGGATATAACAAATAAAGAATTATTAGAAGATTATCTTGAGCGCTTTCAACATCATTGTATTGGCTTTAATGGCATGTACGAGCTATTGAATGAAATAAAAAATAGAAATATAAAATTAGGTCTCATTACGAATGGTTACTCCGAATTTCAGCGATCAAATATTAGAGGACTTGGAATAACCGATTATTTTGAAGTCATTATAGTATCTGAGGAAGAAAAGCTAAAGAAACCTCACAAAGAGATATTCGAAAGAATGTTACAAAGATTACAAGTTACTGCAGACGAAGCGATCTATGTTGGCGATCATCCCCAAAATGATGTTGAAGGGTGTATTACGGCGGGTATGATAGGAGTATGGAAAGAAGATCTATATTATGAACGTCCAGCAGTAAACTGTCATACGATTAAAGAGTTAATCGAAATAATAGAGATCATAAAGGAGTTATCTTAATGTCGCTTTGTATAAATCAACGTGGTGATATATTTGAGACTGTTTTATCTATATCCGAGGATGAAGCAGAGATTATAAACTTGGATTACCCGATAACACATGCATTGGTAGTGGCAAAAAATAGCGATGGATTTTTACTCATTTATAATCTATGGAAACAAAATTGGGAATTAGTTGGCGGAATTAAAGAAGATGGGGAAACATTAAGAGAGTGTGCATTACGGGAAATGGAAGAAGAATCTAATCAAAGACCAACTGAGCTAAAGTTCATGGGATTGATGAAATTCGAATTACATAATGGAAAGATAGAATACGGTGGATTATTCACAGCGTGGATTCAGGAGACAAGACCATTTATTCCAAATACAGAAGCAGATAAGATTCTATTTTGGAATGGGCAAGATGATTTTGGGAGAATTGATGAAATTGATCGATTCCTGCTAAGTTATTATGAGGAATAAAAAAGAATGATTACTATATAAATTAGAGATTGGAGCCGAAATGTTGCATGCTAACTTACATTCCCGAATTAATGAAATAATAGATCTATATTTGAATGAAGTTCAACGACTGCATCCAAATTTGATTAAGGGCTTTTATATTTACGGTTCTATTTCAATGGGTGACTATTCATTAGAACTGAGTGATATTGATTTTATTGCTTTCTCTGATGAAAGATTAAGTAAGACTAACATTGATTATCTCAACCAGATCCACCAAAAAGTCGAAGGGAAATATAAAAAGCCGAATTTAAACGGCATTTATATAACATGGGATGACTTAGGAAAACTTTCAGAAGATGTAGCTCCCTTTCCATACTATTCAGATGGTCGTATGCATGAATGTGGTTACTTTGAGCTGAACCTAGTAACATGGTATGAGTTGAAACAATTTGGGATCCATATTATTGGACCTTCAGCGATAGAATTAGACTTTACTGTTGATTGGGATCTACTAATTGCAAACATGTACGAAAACTTAAATACTTACTGGAAAAACTGGATAAAGAAATCATCCTGTTGGCGCTCCATATATTCATATTTACTTTATCTCAGAGTAAAAGAGATTGAATGGGGAGTTCTTGGGATAACTCGTTTGTATTACACTTTTCGCGAAAATAAGATAACAACTAAAGTAAGAGCGGGTACATACGCCTTAAATGTTGTACCTACTCAATTTCACAAGATCATTAATGAATCAATTAATGCAAGACAGAACGTATCAAAATCACTTTACCGATCTACTATAAAAAGGAAACAAGAAGCAATCAGTTATATGAACTATATTATGAATGAAATCAATACCGAGACGAGTCATCTATCTCAATGAAATTTTATTGCTAATCATGAGATTGCATTGTTTATTGTAAAAAGCGATCTAGCATTTATATTGGATGCTCAACATTTGTTGAAGAAACTATAATCATATGGTAGGAGGTTGAATTCATTGATGCAACAACTTGTACCCATTTTAAGAATTTTTGATGAAACGAAAGCCAAGGAGTTCTATATCCACTATTTAGGATTTAAAGTAGATTGGGAGCATCGATTTGAAGATAATTTCCCCTTATATATGCAAATATCTAAAAATGAAATAAAGATCCATTTAAGTGAACATCATGGGGATTGTAGCCCAGGGGCCGCCATTAGAATTGAAATTGACGATATAAAATATTTTTATAATGAGCTTATCCAGAAACACTACAACTATTCAAGACCTGGATTAGAATTAACCCCTTGGGGGAACGAAGAATGTTGTGTAACGGATCCTTTTGGTAATAGAATCATCTTTTATGCTGAACTTAACTTGGATAATTAAAGGACATTCAAATGAAGATAATGATCATTGGCTCTCCTGGTTCTGGAAAGTCTACTTTCTCACGAAAACTTAGTGAAGCGCTCAACTTACCTCTCTATCACTTAGATCTGTATTTTTGGAAACCTGGATGGGTTCAAACTCCCGTTGACGAATGGACTAAGTTTATTGAACAGCTAGTCATCCAAGATAAATGGATCATTGATGGTTATTATGGAAGAACTCTTGATACTCGGATGCAAGCAGCGGATGTAATTATCCTCTTTGATCTATCTCCGTGGATTACAACATATAGAGTAATTAAGCGAAGAATTCAATATCATGGTAAGTCTAGACCTGACCTCAATGTTGACTGTCCTGAGTCATTAGATTGGGAATTAGTGAAGTATAGTTGGAATTTCAGAAAAAATAGGATTCCTGGAATTAATGAAAGAATACAAAAACACTCAAAGAATAAGAAGATTATTATTATAAAAAACTCAAAAGAAGCTAAATTTATCTTGCAAAATTGGAAGATATAATCGAGGCATACTTCATCTAATACATTGCATTGTCAAACTAAGAATTACAATACATATTGAATTGATTCATTGAGAGGGGTAAATTAGATGAAGTATGTATTAGTATTTTTTCTTTTTATCTTTATAAACATTGTTATTTATAATGAATTTTCGATTGAAGGACTTCTAATTTATAATTTTGCGATTATTACTATATCTTTAATCATGATATATGACAAGATTGGTAAAAAGTCATATGATAACAATAGTAGTAAGGGGTATGTTAACGAACAAAATAAGTTGAAGCAGCAACTGTTTGCTATTGATGAAGAAAATTCACGATTGAAGAAAGAAGATATATAATCAGCAATGATTACTAAGCTAATGCATCAAACTCTTACATCATGAATAATTACTCATAAAAATATCGTTTATAAAGGGAGAACATAATGCTACATTTGAAAAGAACGAAAGCAGATGATCCGGATTTTGTATATTTAATTGAGTTGTTAGATAAAGATCTGTGGCTTAGATATCCAGATACGCAACAAAATTATGTTGCATTTAATAGCGTTAACTTAGATTTTCGAGTAATAGTTGCTTATGATGCTGGGATGCCTGTAGGTTGTGGATGTTATAAAGAAACGAAGAATGATAACGTTGTTGAAATGAAGAGAATTTATGTGAAAGAAAACGTCAGAGGAAAAGGAATTGCAAAAGAAGTTTTAAGTACATTAGAGCAGTGGGCAATTGAAGAGGGTAATCATAGTGCGATTCTTGAAACTGGAATTAATCAACCCGAGTCCTTATCACTATACAAAAAGATCGGTTATACAGTTATCGATAAGTATGAACCATATGTGTATAGCGAAGAGAGCATCTGTATGGGGAAAAAATTAGATTATTGAACTAGAACAAGTGACATCAGGTGTAAGTACTTGATGTCATTTGTTGTTTTAATTTAGAATACATATACAACAAAATATTCCAATTAATGATAGAATTGAATTAAAATACTTACAACCTCTTATCGATACAGATCCCTACAGAGAAAAACAATATCTGGATAAGTTGTGATTGTAAGAAAGTTATTAATATTATAGGAGGTAGTTTATGAATAGAATTATTATGATCAGTGACATTCATGGCTGTTTGGATCAATTTGATCAATTAATCAATGCGTTGGAGGTAAGTGCAACTACGGATAAGTTAATGTTACTTGGTGATTATGTAGACAGAGGGCCTAACAGTAAGGAAGTAGTTGATAAAGTAATGTTGCTAGTTAAAGAATATGGAGCAATAGCATTACGAGGTAACCACGATCAACGATTAGTAGATCTAATTAAGAAACAAGATAAAACTATTGAGTCTAAATTCATCGAGCATGGTGGTATTGCAACGATAAATAGCTATTGTGATTATAAAAATGTGAACTCGAAGCTCGACTTAAACACTGCAATATCTTTCATTAGAGAGAATTATAGTCATCATATTGAATTCCTTAGTAACTTACCGCTATTTTATGAAGACGATCATCATCTATATGTTCATGCTGGTATAAATCCTAAATATCCCAACTGGAAAGAACAAAGTGATTATGATTTCATGTATATTAAGGATGAATTTATCTCTCAGCCAACAGTTATTGATAAGAAGGTAATATTCGGACATACGAAAGTAATCGATATACATGGTTCAGCAGATGTTTGGTTTGGAGAAGACAAAATTGGGATTGATGGTGGATGTGCATATGGTCTTCAGTTAAACAGTTTAATATTCGAAGAGGACCAATACAACACCATAAGTATTTCAAATCATTCTAAATAGGTAGTGATTCTATTGAAACGATACAAATCTAGTAAAGGTCAACAACTTATCTATGAATCTTATAATAGATTGTTAGAGAATTGGCATGTATCTTATGTTGAGAAAGATATTGCGACGTCTTATGGCAGTACACATATTATAACAGTAGGTTCTCATACTAATCCGCCTTTACTACTACTACACGGTACGGGCGACAACTCAGCGATGATGTGGATTTATAATATACAACAGCTATCTGAGTATTTTTATATTATAGCAATAGATGCAATTGGTGGTTCTGGTAAGAGCGAACCAAATAATCAGTATTACAAACAATTTGATCAGACGACTTGGTTAGATGAGTTACTAGAATCATTATCGATTGAATCAACGCATATTGCAGGGGTGTCATATGGAGCTTACTTAGCCTATCATTATGCAATCAAGAGACCATCTAAAGTCAACAAAATTGTTTGTATGGCTGGAAGTATTGCGGGTAGCCAATTCGAAGTCATGAGTAAAATGATGAAAGCTTTTCTACCAGAGGCATTATTTCCAAATGAAAAAAATAGTAAGAAGCTACTCAGAAAGCTAAGCGGGTCTAATTACTCCGTTTTTGAGACTAATACTGAGCTCATGAATCATTGGTATTATCTTCTTAAGTATTTCAATAATAAGTCCATGATGCAGCACAGAGTAACAATATTTGGCCATGAACAAATCAAATTACTCACTAATAAATCCTTATTTCTAATTGGCGACAAAGATAAGTTGAGTTATTACCCGAAGGCAATAAACAGACTTAACGAATATCAATTAACGTATAAAATTATTGAAAATACAGGGCATTCTATTAATCACGAACAATCCGAGTTAGTGAATACAGAAATCATTAACTATTTCACATGAACTGATTCAATCTAATAACAGACATAGAACATATTTGGTTCAATTTCAAGGATCCAAATGAAAATATATGGATTGTATGTGAATGTATGAAATATGAGTCGAGAGGATGTATTTATGAGCTGGGATAATGCATTAGAAGCATTTTGCGAACTCTATCATAATGCCAATTTGAAATGTGACTGGATTATTGTAGGATCTGTTAGTTCAGTCTTGCAAGGGGCAAGTATGAGTCCTAATGATATAGATATTTATGTTAGGAATAAGGAAGATGTAAGTACATTGTCTTCTTTGTTATCAACGTATAGTCTCACTAAGAAAAGTGAGCTCTCATATAATGACTCGGAATGGTTATCATCGATAGAAGAACCTTATTACACACAAACCTTTTCTTCGGGATTCTCATGGACTAAAGGTAAATGGTTGATTAAACAATTTAACGTAGAAGTCGTTCATATATCCGATTCCGCAGGTATTCCTGATTCTGATAGTGGTGAGGGGATATGGGAAGGTGGGAAATTTATTTGGTCGCTAGCCAAGCATGTCGAGTTTAGAAATTTTAGCGTTCCTATTATTCCATTAGAAATCCAATTAGAGTCAAACTTAAGAAGAAATAGACAAGACCGTATTGATAGCATTATTCACGCAATGAATACTCGCGGTTACAGCAATCAACTATTAACAATAGCTTTATCTAGCAAGAATTATGATGCAGTCAAAGGGCTACTCAAGTAAGAAGTCCGTAAGATAATAGTATTAAATACAATTCGTATGGAGCAGGAGTTCATTATGCCATTTACTTTGTCACATGCAATGTTTGCTGTACCATTAAAGTACATAAAGCCCAAATACTTCAGTACAACTGGTTTGATACTAGGGAGCATGTCGCCTGACTTAGAATATTTCGTTAAGCTCGAACCTTACAGAAGTATAGGTCATTCATTGTTAGGATTATTTCTTCAAGCTATTCCACTATCAATGATAATAGCTTATCTTATTCATCATGTAATAAAAGTACCACTATCACTTCATATTACTTCTCGTTATGATCTTAATACTCGCTTCTACCATTTTCTACAGCTAGAGAGTTTAAGATCAATGAGATCATGGATTGTACTTATAGTATCTATCATAATAGGCTTTGCAACTCATGTATTTATAGATGGTTTTACTCATGCACATGGTCATTTTGTTAAACAAATACCTGTATTAAACGATGTACTATTGATGAATATACCAACTTATAAAGCACTTCAATATGGCTTTTCTATGTTAGGTATGTTATTTCTTTGTTGCGTGTTAGCGTTTTATTTGTACCGCAGTAATACATTAAGCACGGTTGGAATAAAAGTAACGAAGCAACAAAAATATAAGTTTTGGCTTATCGTTATTTTAACTGCAATATTAGTTACAATATTAAAACTACTTTTGTCATCTAGTCATAATATTCTCGGAATCATGTTCGTTGCTCCAATTAGTGGTACTTTTATTGGCATAATAGCAGCTTCAATCGTTTGGAGAATACTGCCAAAAATTTATTGTTAGGATGTGCAGTTATGATAGAATGCCCTTGGTGTCAAAATGAAATAGAAATAAAGAATGGTAAATGTCCTGAATGTCATCATTCAGTTCATGATGTATCTGATCGTGATTTTGATATCTCAGATACTTTAGACTCAGAAACGTTAATATATTCAGATGAAAAATACGACGATCAACTATCTGTAGTAGATATGATCTGTGGCAACTTTAAGTGTGCAAAATGTCAATGTAATGATTGTCGAGTGAAGGAAGTTGCAATGGCAGGTACTGGATTAAGTAAGCTTTTCGATATTCAACATAATCATTTCCTATTTGTTTCATGTAATAACTGTGGCTTCGTTGAGATCTATGATCCTAATGTTCTGAACGGAAAGAAAGCTGGAACATTGGGTTCTGTAATGGATATACTCTTTGGGTAACAATTGAATGGAGGTCATTTACTTGTTCATTTTCATTATTTTACTAGTTCTAATACTTATTTTAATTCTGATTAGTGTTATTGGAATAGATATAACGTTAAGAAAACAAATGAATCATTCCAAAGAAATAGATGCATCCTTGAAAGAATTAGTATATTTACTTAAAGATCGATCAACGTCGCAAAGGACTGAGCATTGAAATTCATTTATTGTTAGACTCGTGATATTTTTAAAAAACTTAATATACAAAGGTGTGAAAGATATGCAACCATGGGAATTAGCAGTAGAACAATTCTTATCCACTTGGAATGAGAACGGTGATGTAGTTGGCGCAATGGTATGTGGTAGTTACATCACTGGGGAGCCAACTAATCGATCAGATATTGATATTCATATTATTTTATCTAAAGAGGCGGAGTGGAGAGAAAGAGGAAATTGTATTGTAAATGGATTTTTAATTGAATATTTTGTAAATCCACCTAAGCAAATTAGATATTACTTCCAAGAAGATTTTAATGCCCATCATACGATGGCTATGGTTCAATTTATTACTGGTAAAGTGATCTTTGATCGTACTGGTATTATTGAACAATTGAAACTGGAAGCATTAGAATGGAAATCCAAAAGTTACGATAGCTTATCTCCATCACTGATTGAAATGAAGAAATATTCAATATGGGACGCTTACGATAATTTATTGGATTGTTTTGAGCAAAAACGATCTGATATCTCGTTTGTTTATTATAATTCTTTATGTGATCTTTTCGATATGTATTGTTCTGTACTTCAATTAGAACATATTCCTCATTACCAAATTAATCGATACTTAACGGAAGCTTCTTACTTGAGAAAATATTTGAAACAACCATTCCCAGATCAACAATTTAGCAATATGTTTATCGAAGCATTGAATGTAGACAATGCTGACACGATGATTGATTGTTATAAAAATCTTGCGGAGTATGTGTTGAAAGAAACTGGTGGATTCAATATCGACGGTTGGAAATTACGAAGTGATGTACAATTGGGTTAGATTCTCAAATTTTGATTGCTCATCACGATATGAATGAAGGAGTTACATAATATGAAAACCACTCAAATAGGAAAACTTATAGAAATTAATAGATATCCTGTGAAGTCTTTTTCTAGGGAGATATTAGAAACTGTACAATTAGCGTCATATGGTATATTGGGCGATCGAGGATATGCTTTCGTTAACAACGAGAAGACAGGATGGGAACGATATATTACCGCTAGAAAAATTCCAAGAATGATCGGATATCATGCCCAATTAGTAGCTACTAGAGGGCAAGAAAAATTAGAGGTATCTATTCAATCTCCAAGTGGTGTGAACTATAACTGGGATGAGCAACTACTACATGAAATCCAGCAGTATTCCAAAACAACGATAGCGATGGAACAGTTTGATCTGCATGCTGATCAACTCCTCGGAGTTGATGATGCGAGTATACTAATTATTACAGATCGTTCCATAGAAAGGCTTCAGAACCTTTATGGCCAACGACTTGATCATCGTAGATTCAGAGCGAACTTCTATATCACGCTTGCAGAAGGTATTGATGAAAATGAACTCATTGGTCGAAGAATAATTATCGGTAATAGTGAACTTACGATTAAGTATCCTTGTGAACGTTGTGCAATGATTACGATTGACCCAGATACGTTAGAAAGAGATGTAACGCTGCTTAAACTCATTAATGAAAATATGAATTTACAGTTTGGCTTGTATGCTGATGTTACTAAGGTTGGAACTGTGACAACTAATGATCATGTGTATGTATTTGAAAGTTAGCTTAAGACGCCTATGTTAATATTTTTAGAAATATAAATTTTCCTATTATTGTATGATATAATAGTTAAACCCATAAATCATCTAACACAAAGAACCTTTATCATAGTTATACCCTCAACTAGAAACACTCCATATCATTCCCATTATATTTTCTTTTCTAAATCTAACTTAGAACTTCCACACAATACAATACACATAGTCAGCAACTCTTAACCGCACAAAGCAGTTAAGAGTTGCTGACTAGCTTTTCTGACCTTAAAAACCTTGGGAGGATAATATGATTAACACTCAATCATTAAGAGATGAAATTGTTACCTATGTAACAGAACAACATAATCACGCTCAATTTTTTGGTAGTATTTTAGCTGCGAATAGCGATGGGATTATTGTTAATGAATCATTTGGGTTCGCAAATATTGAGTTGAATGTACCCAATCATTCTCGAACGAAATATAGAATAGGTTCTCTTACGAAAGCATTTACTGCTGTTGCAATTCTTCAACTTATTAGTCAACAAAAAGCCACATTAGACAGCACCCTTGATCAATTTATAGCTGATTATCCAGAAGGCAATCATATTACGATTCATCATTTATTATCTCATACATCGGGAATTCATAATTTTTCTAACCGTGAAGATGTGATGGAATGGTATAAGAGTACTTCTAGTCTGACTGCTACGATTGATGCCTTTAAGAACAAGCAACTTCAATTCATGCCAGGTGAGCGTTTTGAATACTCAAATTCCAATTACATATTACTCACTTATATAATTGAGCAGCTATCTAACATTAGTTACGAACAGTATTTACAAGATAATATATTTGATCCACTTGAGATGAATCATACTGGTTACGATCATGATACTAACTTAATTGTAGATAGAGCTAGTGGATATTATTTCGAGAATGAAGTACTTAGAAATGTCCCTTATATCAATATGGATATTCCGCAAGGAGCGGGAGGACTGTACTCAACTGTTGAAGATATGTATAAATGGGATCGTGGATTGCGTAGTAATAAACTGCTGAATGCTGACATGACGAAAAAGATGTTTACTCCTAATCTTGAGCACTATGGCTATGGATGGATCATACAACAATTCGATGGTCATGATGTTGTTTTCCATACAGGTGGTATCCACGGTTTCAACTCGGTTATGTGTAGACTTATAGAAGTAGATGTATGTGTCATCGCGATATGTAATTACTCTATAGATATTGGAGCTATTGCAGTCCATGTTTCGAAAATGCTACTAGATTAAGATATTTTTCATCAAAAAAAGATCAGTTTTGAGGGATTTTCTAATGAAAAAGAAAAAGACTGTACGCGATATAATCTATGTAAGCGGTAGAGAATATGCTAATAATTGCTTTTACTCGTACGGGATAGAATTTTATGAGTTTATGTCGTGTGTTGAACATAGACCAGAAAATCTAATTCTATTGAAACATAAGTTCGATAATGCTCAGTTGAACCTAGCCTCAAGATTCGAATACACAACCTCTCAAGAAATTGATGAGTTAATTTCAGATGATGTATACGGATATGGGGATTTTTGTTGGGTAGATTTCAAAGAGGAAGACGATCTCGATTATATGACTTCACTTCAAATTGCTGAGCTACTCTACTTTGGCCATCTTGCTGAACCTTTACATGTTACACCTAAACATAGATTTGCATATTATGCACATGATGATGGCTGGTTTAACAAACTTTATGTCAGTGAACTCGCGGACTATAAAGTGATGTTATCTCGAGTTATTACTTTAAAGTTACAAAAATTTACAAGAAAACAGATTACTCATATACCAAATGACATTGCAAAAATACTTTTAAACGCTACAAAAGAAGGCCTATTTATTGATTTTTCAAAGTTGGAAACAAACAAACTTGAAATTAGTATACCAATTACTGCAGTAGGACATTACATGGATATGGATGCAGTTTATGATCTGAAAGATGCAATTTCTGATTATAAGATTTGGTTAGTACAGCGGAATAGAGAGTGGAGGGTAATCTATGAATAAAAGAATAGTAATAGAATCCATAATCTTCTCAGTATTGTTAATGTCCGTAATTATTGGTTGGCAAGTTATACAAGGTTATTTAAGTACTCAACAACTTTCTAACGATTTTCCTAGTGAGTTATCGAGTGAGTTAACAAGTGAATTATCTAATCAGTTATCTAGTGAGATATTTACTGAGTTAGCTACAAAAATAACTATGAACGCTGCTGATCCTAATATTTCGAATGGCAATTTTCACATAGCATATTGGTCTAGTCCATCAATATTATTTGGTATTGATCAATCATTTGGACTAGATGATTTACTTAAACTAATTGGAGTATTACTACTATTTGCCGCACTTTATTATTTCATACGAAAGTATGTTAGTAAACGTAAAACAGCTAGAAACAAATAATGGAGTAGATTTGAGACGAATGTATGTTCTTCAAAAATGTGCTATTATTCGTTCAGTCATTTCATGTGCAATTTGGATACCATACTTTATAAGATCTGAGCGAGTTTCAAGTACATTTGTTGAATAGTACATCAAACTTAATATCAAGGAACAACAAAGACAATTTAGAGATGCAGGCTGTTTCTATCAAGTTGTCTTCGTTGTCTATACAGGAGGAAACCATGAGACGAGATACCGTCATATTTGACCTTGATAACACGCTAGTTAACCGTAAAAAGGCTTATGAAAAGTTTTCACACGCCTTTATTGATCGATTTGTTGCATGTACCGATTCATCTACGAGATATGACATTGTTGAGCAGATGAGAATTGCAGACAACAATGGATATAGAAAGAAACAAGAATTGTATGAAGAATTATTCGATAGACTTGAGAAGCAAAATTCAGCAACAACAGCCGATGATATGATCCAGTTTTGGTTCTCGGACTTTTATAAATACACTGAATTAATGGATAATGCCTTATCTGTGTTGCAGTATTTGCAATCTAACAACTATAAGATCGCATTAATCACAAACGGCTCGAGCCGATCACAACATTCTAAAATCGATAGTGTGCAATTAAGACCCTTTTTCGATGAAATTATAGTATCCGATGATGTAGGTTGCAAAAAGCCTCATCGTAGTATCTTTGATCTCACATTAGCTAGACTAGAAGCCACTCCAGATCAGTGTTGGTATATTGGGGATCATCCGATTAATGATATTAAAGGTGCAAATGAAGTTGGTATCCATACGATATGGTTACAAGGATTTATGGAACAATACAAGAACAGTGGTGTAGCAAGTTACACTATTAATGATTTGAACGAGATAATCCCTATCATTAATAAATACAATCGAGGTGATAGTGTTGAAAATTAATTTTGGAAATGTATCGTATGATTATGCTAAGTATCGTGATCGACTACCTAAAGTGTTATTTGAACAACTCAAACAAAGAGGTATTAGCTTCAATAATAAAAAAGTCATTGAATTAGGTGCTGGGACTGGAATCGTCAGTAGGCATTTGGTTGAATACGGTGCGAAAGTAATTGGTATTGAACCTTTTATTGAATTGATTGAAGAATCTATTCAGATTGATCAACAATTAGAAGTTAGCAAAATAGAGTATGTAAACTCAACAGCTGAGGAATTTGAATATGAACATCCTGTTCAATTAATGATTGCCGTTCGTTCATGGCATTGGTTTGATCGTCATAAAGTATTACTCAACATTGAAAAGCATTTAGAAAATGGAGGTCATTTGATTGTAATTAACTCTATATTCAAACCTGATTCTGAGATTGCTAGACTGACCTTTGAAGTTCTGAAGAACAATGATATTGTCCTTAAACCAGCAGGATCTAATGCTGATGCTGTGAAACGTAAATTTGGGTTTCCACTAAATTGGTTTGATGAATGGGAGAATCACTCCTTTAAACTGATTGATGCATGGCAGCAAGACTATATGCTTGAATTCTCTCATGAAGAGTGGTGCGGAAAGATTAGGTCTGTTTCTTGGTTGACTAATGAAAGTTATCATTCCAAAACAATAATAACCAATGAACTTATGAATCGACTAGCAAAGCATGATTCAATTTTGAAAATTCCTCATCAATATTCTGTTGCCATATTAAGGTATTCGAAGTTATAATTGTCTGAATATTCCGATATGGGATTTACTTCAAATTAACATTGAAATATAGATGGGGTGCTAAATGAACGTTCAGATTATTAAAGCTGCAAGAAAATTATGTGAATCAATCATTATTAAAGCTGGTGATATAGCTAAAAGTAAATTCGACAACTATGAAGGCTTAGAAATGAAAGATGATTTCGGAGATGTCGTAACAGAGGTTGACCATTTGACTGAACAATTAATTGTCAATGCGATTATAACAGCATTCCCAGACCATCAAATTCACAGTGAAGAGATTGGCGACTTAGGAGTACCAAGTGACTGGCTTTGGCTAATAGACCCGCTAGACGGGACAAACAACTTTGCAATTGGTCTCCCCGTTTTTTCTACGTCGATCACACTGATGTACCAATCTGAACCTGTTCTTGGGGTCATCTACGAACCAATGACAAAGCGATTATATATTGCTGAGAAAGACAATGGAGCGACATGCAATGGATCACCAATGCTCGTTAAAAGTAGCGCTAATATATTCAGAGGTAATATAGGTTGGATTCAAGGTCATAAAGTACAAAACGAAACGGTTGCAGTTCATTTGAGACAACATATTGATCTGAAATTCAAGAGAATGATGCGACTTTGGGCTCCAACATTGCAATGGTGTATGTTAGCTAAAGGAGACATTGATGGGATTATTTTATACAATTCTGAGGACGATGATCTATACTCTGGAATTCTTATGGTTAAGGAAGCAGGAGGACTCGTCATTGACTTTAACGGTAATGAATTTATTGGAATGAAGGATGAGCCTTATTTAATCGCATGTCATCCAGACCATAAAGATGACCTACTAAGAGTAGTTAACGAAGGATTACGCTAAATATTACATTATATTTTACTAAACTAGAATGAGGGATTCGATATGCAAACTACTTATACATTTGATACATTTGAAGACAATTTAAAGCTTACCGAAATAGAAAGACTAACTAAAAATGTTGATAGTCACTCAAAAACGATTACAGATATTTTCCTTAATCACGGGTTAATTCATTCTAGTAAAGTACTTGATGTTGGTTGTGGAACTGGTGCGATGCTTCATCTATTTGCTGATATGTTACCACAGGCCGAATTTATAGGAATAGATAGTAGCAAAGATATATTAACAAACTTAGAATGTAAGCAGCAGAATAACGTCACAGTATTACAAGCTGAAGCAACGGCACTGCCATTTGAAGATAATACTTTCGATTTTGTATATACACGCTTAGTACTTATGCATAATCAACAACCCGAGAATATCATCCAAGAGATGAGACGAGTTTGCAAACCTAAGGGAACCATAATTTGTGTAGATGTTGATGATGAGACGATGATCTTCTATCCATTTGCTCATGAATTTTCGGAATTAATTCGAGCTAACGTACAGTACTCAAAAATGAATGGAACAGATCGTTTAATTGGAAGAAAGTTATTTTCTCTCTATAAATCAGTTGGTATTGAGAATCTGAAAGTGGTAACCGATACAAGTGATTTCACTGGATTTTATGATGAAATACCATTCCCTTTACGCTTAGCATTGGGCAGCGAACAAGCAAGACATCTCGTTCAAGAACAATTAATAACGGAGGCTCAACGTATTGACCTAGTCCAGAAGGTAAAAATTTTCTGCCAAGACGCTAATCGATTTTATTCAGGCTCATTCTTTTATTGTATTGGTACCAAATAAACAACTAAATGCAGAAAGAGAGGTTCACTGGAAATGAAGTTAATAATAATATTTGGACCGCAGGCTGTTGGAAAGATGACTGTAGGACAAAGCCTTGCTGAGATTACAAATTTGAAGCTTTTTCATAATCATATGACGATTGATTTAGTTTCTAATTTCTTTGATTACGGGAGTTCATCTGGGAAGCGATTGGTTAATTTGTTTAGACAAGAAATATTTGAGGAAGTAGCCAAAAGCGATCTGGAGGGCCTTATTTTCACATTCGTATGGGGACTGGATCTTGAAGATGATTGGAAATATGTTAAGCAGATTAGTTCCATATTCGAAAAGGAAAATGGAACAGTATATATGGTGGAACTTGAAGCTGATCTAGCTGAACGTTTGGAGAGAAACAAGAGTGACAATAGACTACTACATAAACCTACTAAACGAGATATTACAAGATCTGAGCAGAATCTACTAGAAACATTGAAACACCACAGATTAAATTCTCATCCAGGCGAAATACAAGTAGATAACTTTGTGAAGATCAACAACACGAACAAGTCACCAACGGAGGTAGCGTCTCTCATACGCGATACATTTAATTTATAAGGTGTAACCATTTATTAGCACTACTGCATGGACTAACATTATAGAGACACGAGGGATCATATCATATGAAATCACATATTACGGTATATCACTATGACGCTTTTTCAAATATTCCGAACAAATTTATTATGAAATCTGACATGGCAGATGTTAAGTTGAAGTATTTCACTCCAGGACATGAAATAAATTTATGTGGGCACGCAACGATGGCATCGCTTTATTGTCTAAAGACTCGAGGGTTATTAGGTGAAATAGATCATATTATAATTGAAACTAATGTTGGTGTACTAGCTATTGGCTTTTCCAATGAAAATGCGAAACTATTTATTGAGATGAATCAAAGCTCACCTATGTTTCAACCTTTTACTGGTGATGTCAATAGGCTAGCTCAGACATTAGGCATATCCATTAATGATATTGATCAATCCAAACCCATTGTATACGGAAGCACAGGTACGTGGACGTTATTAATTCCAATTATTCAATTAGATGCTTTCAAGAGAATGATTCCAAGAAACAATGACTTTCCTCAAGTTTTAATAGATAACCCAAGAGCGTCAATTCACCCGTTTTCTCTAGAAACCAAAAATACTGAAACATTCATGCATGCACGACATTTTTCATCTCCCTTTTCTGGAACAATTGAAGATCCCGTAACAGGCACCGCATCAGCTGTCATGGGAGCATATTATTTAACTTATTTAAATAAAGAAATTGATCATACAACGTTTATCGTTGAACAAGGACAAGAAATAGGAAGAGATGGTAGAGTAATCGTTAGTGCTAAGCGGACGAAAGATAAAATAGATGTTTCGATTAGAGGAACCGCGGTGTTTGTAAAAGAAATGTATATTTTACTGCAATAGTTAATATCATTAATTAATTTGGAAGGACTGAAAACATGTCTTGTCTAGGTTGTGAATTAGCAAACGGTATGACCGACTCATATATCGTTTTTGAAAATGAACGAATTACTTGTATTCTAGATATAGATCCTCTTAATGATGGTCATACGCTCATATTACCTAAGCAGCACTTTAAAGAGTTGGACGAGATTGACGAACCAACACTTCTAGCTATTATGCAAGCTTCAGTCTATGTTTCAAAAGCATTAAATAGAATTTACAAACCTAGTGGTATATCGATTATGCAAAATGGTGGCTCTTTTAATGACTTAGATCATTATCATATGCATGTTTTCCCAAGATATATAGGAGATGGCTTTGGCTGGACTGAACCGACCAATCTAACAATAAGCAATTTACAAACAGTTAGAGAACTTATAGTAGATACTATCAATGAAGTGAACACAACTAATTAATGACATTAACTTTTTTTTACATAACTAACTAGATCAGAGGTGAATTTATGAATAATATTAGTATTAAGCAACTTAAGAGTTTAGAAGAGGCGGAACTGTTGGACTTACAGTTTTCAGTACAGTTCCCATGGTATAGCCAGAGCGATTATTACCATAACTGTCTACTAGAGAATGAGAGCGGAAAAAGAGTTACGTTAATCGCTTATTTCAATGATCAACTTGCTGGTTGCTGCCATTTGCTATATGAATCAAAATATCCTTATTTCTTACATAACAATATTCCGGAAATTAATGACCTGAGTGTGTTCCCAGAGTATAGAAGAAACAAGATTGCAAGTAGTTTATTGGATGAACTTGAGAGAGTTGTTTCTCAAACTGGAAATATAATTGGTTTAGGTGTAGGTTTATATCGAGACTATGGTAATGCACAAAGAATGTATGGTCATCGTGGCTATATTATGGATGGCAAAGGGCTTACTTACAACAATGAGTACGTATCCCCTGGTCAATCTGTTGTAGTCGATGATGAACTAATAGTGTATATGGTGAAGTCATTGAGCATTTCTGACATATAAATTTTGAATATATTCGAAAAGTGGGTGATTTTTCAGTGAGCAATATTATTGATTATTACAATAAGTTTGATGAATGGGGACGACTTGATCGTGAACCTCTAGAATTTTTAATCAATATGCATCATATACGAGCCCATTTACCATTGACAGGTCGTATACTTGATAATGGTGCAGGACCTGGAAAGTACTCTATGGAACTAGCCAAACAAGGCTATCAACTCACTTTATCTGATCTAACAGAACGACTTGTTGAGGTGGCACAACAAAAAGCTGTAGAGTTCGAACTACAAGATCAATTTGACGGATTTCATGTATTGGATGCATGTGACTTGCGTTCACTTTCAGATGAACAATTTGATGCTACGATTATGCTTGGTCCAATGTATCATTTGCAGAGTGAACATAATAGAGTACGAGCTATACAAGAATTATATCGAGTAACCAAATCCGGTGGAATTGTCTTTGTAGCATTTATGTCGAGAACAAAATTTTTACACACTTCTTTACATCAACCACAATATTGGAAACCTAATCATACGTCGCAAGGGATAAGTACTTTTCTAGAAACAGGAATTTTCAATCATACTGATGAAGGAAGATTTACTGAAGCCTATTATTATCCTATTGAGGATATAGCTCCATTTATGGAAGCTAGAGGATTTGATACGATTAAGCTAATTGGTTCAAATAGTGTAGCAACACATATGACAAACGAACAATGGGATTATTGGAAAGATAGAGGGGATGTTGAATTTAACACAATTATGAGAATTGTAATGGAACAATCTGAGAATCCATATATTCTAGGAAGTTCGTCACATCTCATGTACATTGGTAGAAAACAATCCTAAATATTTGAATAGTGAACAACTTAACCTGATTGATTAAGGAGGGAATTCTCTGCTATTACATGGCCTATTGAAACTCTTATTTCATTCCGATTCAATTCAATCGTTCACAAAGCAAGAAATCTCAGATTTTGAACAAATAATCGATCATGCCTATCAACATGAAGGGAACATTCAATATACAAGTGAATATGCAAAGTATCGCTTTTTACAATATGTAACTGTCAAAAAGCAAATGCTTTTGCACGGTTCTAATCATAAAAACATTACCGAATTTGTACCACGCAAACAGACTCTATTTAATGGAGAGTATGTTGAGGCTGTTTTTTCAACAAAAGATGGCTTCTTACCAATATTCTTTGCAGTGCTGAATAGAAACAATGTCATTGGAAGCTTTCGCAATGGATGCTTTATGTCGCGTAACAAAAGATTCTATTATTTCTCTATTAATTCAGAAACTCTGAGAAATGAACCTTGGACAGAAGGTATTGTATATATATTACCAGAGCGTCATTTCAGCAAAGTAGAAAAGGGGATAGTTTCATTCGATGAGTGGATCTCTGAAACTCCAGTCCAACCAGAGTTAAAATTACCCGTTGATTTTAATGACTTCTTATATCAAAAGAAAATAGCAATACATAATAATAATGAATCTATGTTTAAGACATGGTTGCTATATAAATTCAGAACATCCTTTTTTAATAGATAGCACTTTCACTAACCATTATTATACAATTATGATATAATTTTTATATGTATTTTGAATCGGTGAACGTATTTATTCGTAAAAGTTAACGATGTTAATTAATATATTATGGAGAAGGATGATGACAAATTGATTAAAGGAATACATCATGTTCAAATTACTATTCCCAAAGGTACGGAACAAGCGGCTAGAGTATTTTATTGTGAAGTATTGAGCTTAACAGAAATAGAGAAGCCCGCATCCTTACAAGGTAGGGGTGGGTTTTGGATTCAAGTAGGTGACCGAGAGGTACATATTGGTACAGAAGATGGTGTTAAACGAAACCTTACTAAAGCACATATTGGATATGAAGTTAGCGACATCAACGAAATAAAAAGAATTCTTATCGAGCAGGGCGTTACTATTGTAGAGTGTGTTCCTATTCCTGGATACGAACGATTCGAATTTAGAGATCCATTTGATAATCGAGTAGAATGTATTCAACGAGTCGTCTAACGTTGATATTAATACATACATAATAATAATTACACAATAATTCAGACTGAACTACGATTAGTTACAATTTGGAGGATTGATCATGAAGAATTTTGCATTACGCTTAATTCCCGCTACAGTACATTGTATTCTAACTTTACTATGCTTAAGTTTACTTCTAAAAGCAGATTATTCTAATGTCAACTCGGGATTTACTACTGCACTTATTATTCTTATATTAACTTCAGCGGTAAGTACTTCACTTATTTGCAAAGGTACATGGAAGGTATTGCGCACATCAGTTACAACTTACACATTATTTGCAATTATATTTGGGGCTGCAACGATAAGTAAACTCGAAATTGCTCTTGAATCGTTGTTTCTTCCAAGTTTAGTATTTTGTCTTCTAGTGTTATCCTATTCATTACTCGCTATCGTAATAGGAACAATAATCGGAATATTTGCTTATCGTATTACGATTAGAATGATTAATAACAGAAACCAAGCGAAACCAATCGTTCAAGTAAATGAGGGAATGTAATGACTAGCTCTGTCGATGAAAGATTAACCGTTTTAAGTATAGAATTACCTAAAGCCAGTAACCCAGCAGGAAAGTATACGAATTACGTCATTGTAAATGGATTGATGTTTGTCTCTGGGAAAGGTCCTAGCGGTAATCCTAAAGGTAAATTAGGTAGTACATATACAACAGAAGATGGATATCAATTTGCTCGCAATACGGGTATAGAGTTATTAGCCGTGTTGAAGGACGCATTAGGTAGTTTAGACAAAGTGAAAAGAGTCGTGAAGCTTCAAGGTTTCGTTAATGCAGAACCAGAATTTGAAGAACATCACAAAGTTCTGAATGGAATTTCCGACCTAATGTATGATGTTTTTGGTGAAAAAGGCGTACATGCTAGATCAGTATTCGGCGCTGTCAGTGTTAGAGAAAACTTACCAATTATTATAGATTCTATCTTTGAAGTGGAACAGTAAATTCACGAAAAAAGGAGAACTCTATGAAGTACACTCGCATTAGAAATTACTTGGCACTGTTCCTAATAGCCGTCATTGTGTTATTTTCAATACTATTTTCAGAATTTTCTTCGAGCGAATACGGTGCGATTAAGAAATACCCTTTTGGCACAAAAGGTACCATTGTTTATGAACAACTGCATGATCGAGAAAAAGTAATAATTGTAGAGGGTGATAATTCTCATAGCGTATATGTTGTGAAATCATATAATAATATACTTCATAGAGTAATAGATGTTAATCAGTTGGTACAATCTGATCCGGCAGCACCTCTCCTTCGTACCTGGGGAGGAAGTCGTAATAATAACAATATGTTTGACACACTTATAGCTGTTCAAGCACTTGATTATGCGATAGTTAAAGTCATTGTCAGTAATGAACAGCATCAGGAGGAATATTCTGATAATATTGGAGATATTATCGCGAATTCAACATTTTTCGAAGTGCTTACATTAAAAGATGGCTTTGCTACTTTCTATGATGAACTAGAATCTAGTTTAGTAGGCAGCTATATCTTTCGAGGGCTAAATGCTAAAGGTGAAATAATAGCAGTACTTAGATAAGTTAAAAATCAATCGAATAGGTCGTAAATAATGAAATCTAAATACCCATTAATCCTATTAATAATGTATATGTTGTTGCTTGTCTATTGGATGTTATTAGGGTTTGGGAGAACTCCACAACTACACTACCAATACAATTTATTGCCTTTAACAACAATCATTGAAATGTTTCAACTTTATCCATTGTTCAGTAAACCACTATTAATCAATATTATCGGAAACATTATTGTATTTGTCCCGTTTGGCATATTACTCCCGATCCTCATTAATAAGAAACTAACAATTCTTCTAGTTATTTTTCTTATTGGATTGTCGGTAATGGAACTTTCTCAATTATTATTGCGTAGAGGTAGCTTAGATATCGATGACTATATTTTGAATAGTATAGGATTCATGCTAGGATATGTAATCTTTATACCGAATCGTAAAAGGATAATGAATACTCTTAACTAAAGGTAGGGATAATGATGAACAGAATTAATCTAATTACACTTGGTGTGCGAAACATAAATGAATCTCTAAAGTTTTATCGAGATGGATTGGGCTTTGAGACGACAGTAAGTGAGGAGAATCCTGGTATTGTATTTTTTAACAATGGCGGTACGAAGTTATCCTTATACGCATTAGATGAATTAGCCAAAGATATTAATGAAGAGCAGCCTCCAACAGTATCTGGTTTTTCAGGACTTACGTTAGCCTACAACGCTAAGAGTCAAGTCGAAGTAGATGACATTATGAAAAAGGCAGAAGCGGCGGGAGGGAAAATCGTAAAAACGCCTCGTCTAGTTTTTTGGGGAGGTTATAGCGGATATTTCACTGACCCTAATGGTTTTTATTGGGAGATTGCTTACTCTGAACATTGGAAGTTCGATGAACAGGACATGCTAATTATTGAATAATTTTCGTTTAATAAGCGTAGAGAGTTTCTAACTACGTACGACTAATAACAAAGACACCTAGCTAATCATTCATACTTAGCTAGGTGTCTTTGTTATTTTGAAACATATTTACCATTATTACGTTTATAGTAATAACTAATAATGGAATTAAGAAGAATGGAGATGTGTATGGATATGCAATTTATTATCATTTTACTACTTCTAATCATCATTTTATTGTTGCTTGATATAAGCAGCAGAATTCCGAGGAGAGATTATGTGAAAGAGGCTATGCAACGTGATAAGGATCAACGTGATCAATTTCGCGACAAATAAGGAGTGACAACGATGTCCGATACTAGCGCAACAAGAGCATTAGTAATGTCATTACTTATGCCAATACTTTTTATCATTATTAATGAGCTATTGTTCTACTTTCTATATCGCGGTAAAGTACCCTTCAATTACATGTTAATTCTATTCTTAATTATTACTGCGCTATTTACGTTTATTACCTTTAAGTCTTATAACAAACGCTATTTAGGGCTCGCATTCATTAATATTATTAGTAGTCCGTTCCTATATTTCTTATTTCTCTTAGCTTTTGGAGGTTCAACGGAAGTTCAAGGCGACGATTATCTTGCCGGAATTATTATTTTAACCCAATTAGCTTTCACAATATTTTCTCTACTTAGCGGAACGATTTTAGGTGTGCTTTTTAAGCTCGTTACATCTACAAGAACGATAGAAGTAGAAGACAATTTAGATTCTTCAGAGGAGAATCGTTTTGATTACTAATATAGATTTCTAAAGGATTATATTGAAAACTGTAATCTCGAGTTAGTATAAAAGATGTAAAGTTTCTATATTATATGTAGTACTTTTTTATCTCGCAATTCATTTTAGGTTATTGTAAAATAGTGGGACATGCGTCATTTCTATGTGAGATGATGATACTACTGAAATGTAATATTAGTAGATATTTCATTTCAGTAGTATCATCATCTTTACTTATAACTTTTATTATAAGGAGATAGCCATATATCGTCTTATAGAGATTACAAAAGTTAAGGACAAACAATGATGAAATAATTCATTAGAAAGTGCATAAAGTTCTCGTTACACATAAGAAGAGGAGTGTTAATATGAAAATTCTAATAGCTTTGATGTATGTTTTATGTTTTGGTTTAGGTTTATCTTTATTTCTAAATACATTATGGATTAGAATAGCATTAATTTGTATCGCCCTAGTAATTGATCTTGTTTTATCCGAGAAATTCAATAAGAAATTTGGAAGTGGGATGGCATTGTTCTTTATAGGTGGCATACTCGGTTATATCATTAAGCTATTTATCCTATAATACTAAGGATTCGATACGATTATTAATTAAGAGGAGGAGCAATCATGAGTCAACAATCATTAGAACATCAACTCCCTAAAGGGTTGTCGCTGCCTGCAATTAGAGCACTTTTAGGTGCTAATATTCGAACACTTGAAGATGTTAGCCGGCATAGTTCAAAAGAGTTGTTACAATTACATGGATTCGGTCCTAAAGGTATACGTATTCTCCAACAATCACTTGAAGCAGAAGGATTGAAATTTGTCTCATCAAACATTTTTGAGGGGGGGAATTGTTAACAAATAATATTCTTTATATTAAGATGAAGCAATAAGTTCTTTTTTGAATGGGCAAATATACTAAATGTTCGAAGGAGGTAAACTTGAAATACTCTAAGCTTTTAATCGGGATTGTGATTATAGGTGTTGCCTTGCAATTGCCTACACATCTAGAATTCACTGTCGGTGAACAATTATTTCATTGGCTGAACATCCCTATATATTCTAATGGTGAAACAGGGTTTCATTATCCCGTTATAGGTTTCTTAGCCGTATTAGTTAGTTTACTCGCACTTCAATCCATTCATATTAAGAAGCACCCTAAGTTAATTCTTCGATCGATACTGTGTATTGTTCTTATAATGTTCATTTTTCCGTATATAACGAAGGGAGTAAGTTATGCTGTATTTTACTCTTCATCTTCTACTGCAGTAATAGATGTTGCTAAAGCGAGATGCGATTTAACGATTACAGACTCTGTAGTTGAAGGAATATGTAATATGACGGTGTTCAACTATGGAGATGTTAAACAAATTGAGGTAGTACCCAATCTATCAAATTATTATAGAAATTCTGCGAAAATTGATTTTAATCCAACTACTCTTCCACTAATACCCCATACAACAAGACATCTCACATTTCAAGTTACTGGTTTAACTACTGAAATAAGTTCAGCTGGTATTAATTCACAAGTAGAGGTTAGCATTATCAATTAAGTGGATTTGTAAAAATTCAAAGACATTGGAATAGGAGACATACTTTATGTGGGAAATAGCCATTGTATTATTAACATGGTTGGTAGGGTTAAGTCTTGTCATCATGTTGATGTACTGGATCGTATCCAGTGCTATTGATTCTTCAAAGTTAGTTACCGAAGTAAATGAATTAAAGCAACTCGTCCAGCAACTAATTAATGATAGAGATAATCCAGCTCACACAACTAGAAACGGACAAATTGAATTACAAACAGAGCAATGTCCCTCTTGTGGTGCATCGATATCTACCGAAACAACTTCTTGCCCAGAATGCGAACTAGTATTTCTTAATAAAGAGGTGACTTAATTCATTGGAGAAAAGACTCGTTAAAACTGGCGTCTATACTTTTCCGGTTTTATCCAAATGTATCTGCTAGAATCATTTTGCTCTTCAAGTAAAGTTACCGTAATTGCTCTAGTAATCGTCTCTCTCTTTTTCTTAAAGAAAATGGAAATGAAAACTTTTATGAAATGTTGTATTGATCGTTGCCCTCTCACGTGTTGTCGAATATAATGAGTCAGTAATGATTACCTCTATTACATATATTACTTTACTGTCAAAGGAGAGTAGACATGAACCGTTTAAACTCGTTTCGATTTCTTACATATGCTTCAATTGTAGTAACGATCATTTGCTTTTTCTATTCTGTTATTACATTCAATGCTAATAACATCTTAATAGCTATAGGTTTTTTGATTCTCGGAATTATACTAACCGTTATAAGCGCATTATTATTACTAGATCTTTATAGTTCCGATAGAAAGACTGTACAAGCTGAAGTTATCACCATCTACGGTAAAGATCTGAGAATCAGATTGACTACTGGTAAAGAGATGACTATTCGAATCACGAAGCGAGATTATAAGGTGTACCAAGTAGAAGATCTGCTTACAGTAGTGCTTACTCCTCGTACGAAACAAATCATTTCTTTGTATAAAATTTAACTTAGAAGCAATAAGTTCCTCTTAGGATCATATTGCTTTTTTCATTCTTTTTAACAAAATAATAGAAATTGATCTACAATTTTAACAATAGAGAGTGTGATAATAATGAAATTTATATTTGATCTCGACGGAACGATCTGCTTTAAGGGACAACCGTTGACCCTACAAATGGTGCAAGCACTAGAGAGTCTTGAACACATTGGACATTCCATTATATTTGCTTCTGCTAGACCGATACGTGATTTACTACCAATCCTGCCACAATCTATGCATCATTATCCGATGATAGGTGGGAATGGGGCATTTGTTGTTCCTAGTAAGTTACAGATTTCAACTACCTATTTTGATCCGGAGACAACGGATGCACTTCTGCAGCTTTTAGTTACATATGATGCAGATTATCTTATCGATAGTAATTGGGATTATGCATATTACGCTAGAAAAGATTATGCCATTCGTAACAATCTTGACCCTCAGCAACGAGCAGTAAATAAACCATTGAACAACTTAGAAGGCTTAGTTAAAGTGGTTGTCTTACAAAGCGATAATAATGAGGCTATGATGGAGGAACTTACTAAATTACCCGTTGTAATTTCGAAACATGGCAATGAGGATATTATCGATATTAGCCCACAATGTATTGATAAATGGGCAGGTATTCAAGCGCTAGGTATACAGCCTCATGACTATATAGCATTTGGAAACGATGCGAATGATCTTTCGATGTTTGCGTATGCAAAATACTCGGTATGTGTTGGGAATCATCCGCAATTAGCAGAACTAGCTAACGAAGTTATCCCAAGTGATGAGGAACATGTAATAAGAAAAATTAGGGATGTAGCCAATAGCGCAACTCTAACTAGAATGGAACGTAATTAATACTGTTTAACATGATCTCCATCTATTAGGAAAAAAACACAATTATCATGATTGACCTTTATAGTGAATTCAGTTATATTATTGAAAATAAAATATGAACAAAGCATTGATCAAGGCTCAGTAATTCGATTCGATGACCAGAGAGAAACTCGCTAGCTGAAAGAGTTTTCATCCGATACAATTATGTCCTACCTTGTGAGCTATAATGGAGCGCTACACAGCCATTATCGGAGTAATCCGTTATAAGATGAAGGATCATGATCGTCTTCATGATCAAATTAGGGTGGTACCACGACGCATTCGTCCCTAGCGAATGCGTCTTTTTGCGTTTTCACAAGAAATAATTAGAGGAGTGAAGAGCTATGAAACAAAGTAAACTATTACTATCCACATTACGAGAGTCTCCTTCTGATGCAGAAGTGATAAGTCATCAACTGATGCTAAGAGCAGGTTATATTCGTCAACTAGCTGCTGGAATATATGCATATCTTCCACTTGGGAGAAAAGTATTGCAACGTATCGAGAACATCATCCGCGAAGAGATGGATCGGGCAGATGCACAAGAATTATTAATGCCAGCTATACAGCCTATAGAACTATGGAAAGAGTCTGGTCGGAATGAAGTGTATGGTCCAGAATTGATGCGTATCTCCGACCGCCATAATCGAGAATTTGCACTCGGTCCTACTCATGAAGAAGTGATTACATCACTTGTACGTAACGAGATTAATTCTTATCGTAAATTACCTGTGACACTCTATCAGATCCAAACAAAATTCCGTGACGAACGTAGACCACGCTTCGGATTACTGCGTGGTAGAGAATTTTTGATGAAGGATGCCTACTCCTTTGACACAGATTGGGAAAGTTTAGATCGTTCATACCAAAGTATGTATAATGCTTATCATCGAATATTCACTAGAGCGGGACTAAATTATCGGGCAGTAGAGGCAGATGCAGGCGCAATAGGTGGTGAAGGCGGTACTCATGAATTTATGGCATTAGCTGACATCGGAGAGGACACAATTGCTGTATGTACTTCTTGTGAGTATGCTGCAAACCTAGAGAAGGCAGAGGCAACGAAGCAGACTTCAACTTCAACTGATACTAATTCCTCATTAGCAGTAGAACTAGAAAAAATTCATACACCAGATACACGTACAATTGAAGAGCTTGTACAATTTTTGCAGGTAGATTCAATTCAAATATTAAAGACATTACTATATATCGTTGATGATGCACCATTTGCAGTCGTTGTACGAGGTGACCATGATGTCAATGAAATTAAAGTAAGACAATATCTGAATGCAGAAACAATCTTGCTAGCTGAAATGGAGAAAGTCGAGCAGTATATTAACTCAGAAGTAGGGTACATCGGACCAATCGGTCTAGACATTCCAACGCTTATTGATTCTAGTGTACTTTCAATTCACGATGGGATCGCAGGAGCAAATGTAGCTAATTATCATTATCGTCATGTCAATGTGTCTCGCGATCTTAATCTAACTCATATAGGAGATTTCCGTAATGTTGTCGAGGGTGATTCATGTCCACGTTGTGAGCAAGGAACACTTCAACTACATCGCGGTATCGAAATCGGTCATGTCTTCAAATTAGGTACAAAGTACAGCGAAAAATTATCAGCAACGTATCTAGATCAATCTGGTAGAGCAGAGCCAATGATTATGGGATGTTATGGTATTGGAGTGTCCCGGATACTATCAGCGGTCGTTGAACAGCATCATGATGAACATGGAATCATATGGCCGATGGCATTAACACCATATCACGTTCATATTATAGTTATTTCTACTAAGGATGATATTCAAATGCAGTTAGTCCAGCAATTAACGACACATTTAGAGCGAAATGGGGTAGAAGTGCTTATCGATGATCGTGATGAGCGACCAGGAGTTAAGTTCAAAGATTCCGATCTTATTGGTATTCCTTATCGTATCGTAGTTGGTAAAGACGCTATAGATGGTAATGTAGAGTGGGTAGACCGTAGATGTAACACCAAAGTGCTTATAACAGCTAATGACGCAATAGAGCATGTATTGGAAAACATCATCTAAACAAACGATAAAAAGCACAAAGAAAGGACGCTATCCTTTATTAACATCAACAAAAGGGATAGCGTCCTATTCATTCCTACATACAAAAGTTATTTTTTCTCGCGTGGTTTCGCAGTTAAATGCACTGTCTGTTCTTCGATTATGCCACCAGCTTCTACTAAAAAATTGGTTATAAGTTCAAGTTCCTCAGCAGTATACTTAGATCCTAATACTAGCATTGCTTGATATAGTGGATGATATGCATTACTTACTTCTTCTTTTTCTTCATATAGTGGAACAATAATCACTTTACGACGATCATTGGGATCATTTTCACGGCGAACATAGCCGTGTTTTTCAAGTCGATCGATTAAAGCTGTAACACTACCCGTAGTAAGCCCTGTTAATTGGGAAAGCTCTCCCGCAGTGATTGGACCTTTTTCACGTAAAATATCTATCGATATATAATCGTTATTGTATAATTTTAGATTGGATGAGGCCACTTGCTGATATAATACCGTTCGATTTCCTAAACCTCGCATCTGATTGATGAGATTTTCTAATGATTCACTTGTTGGAATATTCGGTTTTCTTGACAAAAGCGTTACCTCCTTATAATATATGTTTATCTTGATGACCAAGATATATGCTAGTCAAGAAGTTTGTTTGTCGAGTTATTATTATGTACATAATAACGAATACAATTCTAATTTGCAAAGGGGTTAACCAGTGGAACTTAAAAAGAGTAATATTTCATTAGTTTTAGCAGGCCTATTACTTGCTATTTTCATGTCAGCAATTGACAATACGATTGTTGCAACTGCGATGGGAACGATTGTATCTGAGCTTGGTGGCCTTGAGAAATTTGTGTGGGTAACATCAGCTTATATGGTAACAACGATGGCGGGGATGCCGATCTTTGGTAAGTTATCAGATATGTATGGACGGAAGAGATTCTTTGTATTTGGATTAACCGTATTTCTAATTGGTTCAGCTCTATGTGGCTTAGCTCAATCGATTGAACAATTAAGCATTTATCGTGCGATCCAAGGTATTGGTGGTGGTGCATTAATGCCAATTGCTTTTACAATCATCTTTGATATCTTTCCTCCAGAAAAACGCGGAAAAATGGTAGGAATGTTGGGTGCCGTATTCGGTCTAGCAAGTTTAGTAGGACCTTTACTTGGTGCATATATTACGGACTCTATCGGTTGGGAATGGGTATTTTACATTAATGTACCTCTAGGTATTGTTGCATTATTTCTAATAATTAAAAATTATATTGAAAACCCTGTTCATACGAAGCAAAAGATTGATTGGTGGGGAGCAACTACACTTGTTCTTGCGGTAGTCAGTCTAATGTTTGCTTTAGAACTTGGTGGGAATAAATACGATTGGAACTCAACTCCAATTATTGCGTTATTCGCAAGCTTCGCATTATTCTTCATTATATTTTTCTTTGTAGAATTGCGAGCAGAAGAACCGATATTGCCGTTCTTCTTATTCAAACGTCGGTTATTTGCTTCATCGCAAATTTTGGCATTTTTATACGGTGGTACATTTATTATTTTGACAGTCTATATTCCAATCTTTATACAAGCGGTGTTCGGTGGCTCGGCAACGAGTGCAGGACTGTTTCTAACGCCGATGATGTTAGGTTCAGTAGCAGGGAGCTCGGTAGGTGGTATTTTCTCTACAAAAACTAGCTACCGTAACTTGATGATAATATCTGTTGTTTCATACCTATTAGGAATGTCGCTATTAAGCACCCTAACACCAGATACATCTAGAATACTACTTACTGTGTTTATGATTATTGTAGGTTTTGGAATGGGCTTCTCATTCTCCTTACTACCAACCGCTTCACAGCATAATTTGGAACCACGTTATCGGGGTACTGCCAATTCTACGAATGCATTTCTTCGAACTCTTGGTATGACGATGGGAATTACAATCTTCGGCACGATTCAAAATAAAGTATTTTCTAATCAGCTAACGGAAGCCTTTAAAGATATGGGCGGTAGCGCGGATGCTGCAATGGCCAATATTGGTGACACAAGACAAATTTTCGAACCAAGTGTACGAGAAACAATTCCTGCTGCAATTCTAGATAAGATTGTAGATGCGATGTCTAGCTCTATTGCACATATATTCTTAGTAGCTGTTATACCTATCGGCCTAGCAGTCATATTCGTCTTTATGATGGGCAATTCACGTGTCGTTATAGAGAAAAAGCAAGATAGCCCACAATAAGTGCTTCTCTAGAAACTGACTGTGTGATTGATATCGGACCTGAGGGCGGTGCAGTAGGAGGTCAACTAATTGCTGAAGGTACGCCCGAGCAGCTAACCAGCTCATCATCTTCAAATCCCAAGATGTTGTTGAAAGATATACTTGCTTAATAGACAGTCATATGTACAGTTCGTTCTCCAAGTTACAACCTCTACAATCGTAGGGGTTGTATTTATTTTTGGACTAATACGTTATTATTAATAGAGTAATCATTATCAATAAGACTTGGAGTGTTAAGACCATGCAATATGTTGGGATGTTAAGGGGCTTTACACATCAATATGAAAATCCCGTACAATATAGTTTGAAATTGGACAAGACAGAGCTACCATGTAATGAGTGGATAGGTCAGCAACTTGAAATCAAGTTTCTCGATGAAATAAGATGTATTCATTGTAACCGTAAAATCAAAAAAACATATAACTCAGGCTATTGTTATCCTTGCTTTATCGAACTTGCAGAAAACGATCTGTGCATCGTGAAACCTCATGAATGTCATTTCTCCCAAGGTACATGCCGTAATGAACAGTTTGCTCAAGAATATTGTATGGTACCGCATTATGTCTATTTATCTATTAGTAGTGGAGTAAAAGTAGGGCTTACTAGAAAAGGCAACCAGTCGAAGCGATGGGTCGACCAAGGGGCTATTCAAGCTATACCGATTGCCGAACTACCTACGAGACAAATGGCAGGTGAACTTGAGTTCGAATTAACAGAGTATGTGCGCGACAAGACAGATTGGCGTAAAATGTTAAAAGATCAAGCCGATCTTGTAGAACTTATAGCAACTAGAGATGAACTGTTTACACTAGTCACAGAACGGTTTCAGCCATTTCTTATCCATGATGCAACCATTTCCGAATTCGAACATCCCAAGCTAAACTCTCCTGATAAGATTAAAACCTACGATTTAGTTAAAACTCCGATCATTAACGATCGTCTGATAGGAATAAAGGGGAATTACTTTATTTTTGAACATGCCGTTATCAATATGAGAAAGTTTTCAGGTTATATAGTGCGCATTACAATAGAAAATCAATTTACAGAGAAGATAGGGGATTCAATAATGGCTAAGCAAAAATATTACGTCGTGTGGAGCGGGAAAAAGCCTGGTATATATATGAGCTGGCCAGAATGTCAGCAACAAGTACTTAAAGTATTCGATGCGAAATATAAAGCATTTGAGAGTAAGGATGCTGCGACAAAAGCATTCAACGATGGCTGGGAGAAACATTGGGGCCAAGGAAAAGCAAATACTAATACCAAATCCAGTTCAAACAATGCCATCAGTCCGAGTAGTGGTGAGATTGATTATGATGCAATCTCAGTAGATGTTGGCACAAGTGGAAATCCTGGTCCAGTTGAATACAAAGGAGTAGACACGCGAAATAGTGAGATTATTTTCTCTGTCGGTCCGATATCAAAAGGCACAAACAATCTCGGCGAGTTTCTTGCCATTGTCCATGCGCTTGCTTACCTCAAAAAAATCGGAAGTTCAAGAAATATATATAGCGACTCTGTGAATGCGATCAAATGGGTCAATAACAAAGCTGTTTCTTCGACTTTAGTAAGAGATTCATCTACACAAGAAATATGGGACTTGGTTGATCGTGCCATCGCTTGGTTAGAAAACAACACATATGACACAAAAGTAATGAAGTGGAATACGAAAGAATGGGGTCAGATTAAAGCTGACTATGGTAGGAAGTAATTTTCTTATTGTAGAAAATATACATGTACTCAAATGATGAAATGAGATGTTCGAGAAACTGTTTCATACATTTCTCTATCAACATGCATTTATTATAAAGCTAATAACAATAATAACTAGAAAACCCTTAGTCATGTAGCGGAGGTATTGAAGATGAGTAGTAGTAAGTTACGGGACAGACTTAGATTAGGTAATGTCGAACCTAAGCATGGGGAGCAATTTAATGACTTGCTACGCTATGTATTTCAAGTAACCAATCGTGATTTACAAACTTTTGGTTGGGAAAACAGAGAAATTACTAAGTCTAAGTTAGCTGTACTCAAACACGCGGAAGTTTTAGGTTGGTTCGATAGAGAGAAACTAATATCTCAGTTAGCGATTTACCCATTTCAAGTAAATATTTTCGGACATATTTATGAGATGGGAGGACTTACTGGTGTTGGAACATATCCTGAGTACGCTAACTTAGGTTTAATGAATAAATTGATGCTGCATGCTTTAACAAATATGCGAGAGAATAAGCAATCAATATCTTTCCTTTATCCGTACTCCATTCCTTATTATCGAAGAAAAGGCTGGGAGATCATTACGGATAAAATATCGTTTGAAGTTCCAGATACCCAATTACCTAAGACAAGGTATGTTCCTGGTAGTGTTGAACGAGTTACCATTGACCATCCTGACATTAAAGCAATATACGAACAGTTTGCTGTCTCTCATCATGGAGCGATGCTCAGAAACGAGTTAGCCTGGGAAGAATATTTGCGTTGGGATCTAGATGATATGACAGTAGCCATCTATTATGATGAAAATGACTCGCCTATGGGGTATTTGTTATATTGGGTCGCAGAAGAAATCTTTTATATTAAAGAAATGGTTTACATAATCGAAGAGGCTCGGACTGGTTTATGGAATTTCATAAGTGCTCATTTTTCTATGATTAAATTAGTTAAAGGTGACATTTACAAAAACGAACCTTTAGCCTTTATTTTAGATGATGGGGATATTAAAGAAACGATCGCTCCATACTATATGGCTCGGATTGTAGATGTCAAATTATTCATTGAACAATATCCGTTTCGGTGCCTAGATCAAGCATTCGAGCTAATCATTGAACTAAACGATCCGATGTTGGAATGGAACGAAGGAATATTCACTTTGAGTGTGGATACTGAAGGGAAAGGTACTCTTCTAGAAGGAGGGGCTAGTCCCTCTGTTACAGTGGATGTTTCAACATTAACTACGATGTTGATGGGTTACAAACGTCCAACTTACCTTGCTCGAATTGGACGTATCCAAGCAGATAAGGCATCAATCGAATTGCTTGAACAATGTATTAGACAAGAGCATCCATACTTCTCAGATTACTTCTGATAAGAATAGAACAACAAGAGAGGTGCAGTATGGCTAATATTCAAATAATAAACGCGTCTATTAACGAAGACATATATGCTTCTCAAGCTGGTCCTGATGATCTGAACGCAATTCACGAATTAATTAAACTAACAGTAAATTGGTTCATTAGCATAGGTTCAACACAGTGGAATAACTTGCCTAATGAACAAGATGACCAATATCTTTCATCTGCCATAGCCAATGGTGAAATGATTATCTTTCGTAAAATAGGAGACACTGCGTTAGCTGGCATTGTCATCTTGCAACAATATGCTAGCCAGTGGGATCGAAAGCTTTGGGGAGAATTAGTCACAAGTGAGAACAATGCTGTATACTTGCATCGCCTTATAGTCAATCGCGATTACGCTGGGCAAGAATTAGGGTTCGCTATATTATCATGGATTGATAATGGTATTCAATTTACTGGAAAAGACAGAATTAGACTAGACTGTATCGCTCATAATGAAAAACTTAATAATTTTTATAAGCAATGTGGCTATAACAATATAGGAGAATATGATGGATTCTTTATTTATGAAAATATACACCCCAATATTACATGAACTGGATTAGAGTGTATGCCTTGATCAATAGCAACAGATAAAGTAAGTAACGAATGGTTAGTAATGATAACTATTCGTTACTTTTTTGTTTCTTATTTGTTATCCATGAAACAAATGAGAGCGTAGGACTTGATTTTACCATTAGTAATGATATTGTCATAATAAATATTGGGTATATGTGGTAAATGGAGTTGTTTTATAGTAAAATCCCTAGCAGGAGGGATGTTATGCGTACAATCGCTTGTCTTGTCATTTTATTACTAACATTAACGGGGTGTTCAACAGAACCAAAATCCCCTGTTCCTGAAAAGAGGGAAGAACCAACTGAAATTACACTGACGCCTATTGACCTATTCAAAGGCGAAGCTGCTAAGTTTAAACCCTTTCTAGGTAATATGTCTGGCGGGTTTAAACTACGTTATGAAGGGAACAAACCAAATGCAAATCTGGATGTCGATATATGGAAAAATGGTGAGAAAGTAACTTCTGCTTGCTCTATTCTCGATTTATTCTTCCAGCCGGAAAACTCAAAAAACAAAGAAATCGAAATAATTGCATCTATCCAAACCAGATCTAATGAGGGGCAGGATGATTTCAACGAGATTAAAGTTACTACCGTGAGTAACACAGGTACCAGTTCCTTTACTTGTAGCAATGAATGGAATAATGAATTAACTGCAAAAGGATTGATAAGTATGGGTGAAACTTATACATTTACGACTGAAAACACTGTACATTTATGGGGAATGCAAGCAACAAGCACGAATCAAATTTACACTGCTGATTTTTCGCCAGAATCGTTAAGCATGCTAGAACAAGCCATTATACTCACCTTACGTTTCGAAGATTAACTTAGTCCTTATGGAAAAAGTCAATTGAAATGTTGATCTTACAATTTAAGCATGGTATGATACATGTAAATTAAGGATAGGGGCTGGAAAGAAGTATGTAGAATTTCTTGTAGAATGATAAAACAATAAAACTATGAACGCTTATTTGTTTGCGTACGTCTTATTGTTATATACAAGAAAGTTACTACATCTTTTCACTCAAAACATATGTCCTAATCTAACTCTATTTGGGGTTAGTTTAAATGTATATTTTTGAGCTACGGGAAAGGTAACTTTCTTGTAGCTCTTTTTATTTTTTAAAAGGAAGTTCAAAAAACGGACTTTGATAACGATGAATAGCTTCGAAGCATAGTCGACATCGAATTTGAAGTGAACTTGGGAAGTCCGGTACGCGTGTACCAATAACGTACACTTGCGTTTCCTCCTTCCACAAGTAACACTCCAACTTCTCGATTCTGAAAGACGTTTTTTGCACTTTAATTTTGAAGAGGAAGTTCAAAAAAGCGGACTTTGATAACGATGAATAACTTCGTAGCATAGTCAACATCGATTTTGAAGTGAACTTGCACTAGAGGAGGATTATTTTATGTCATTAATTAATGTTACCAATCTAACGTTTGCCTATGATGGCAGCTATGATAATATATTTGAAAATGTAAGCTTTCAACTTGATACGGATTGGAAATTGGGTTTTACAGGTAGAAACGGTAGAGGGAAAACAACCTTTATGGCCTTGTTACAAGGTAAATATGAATATAGTGGAAACATTTCCGCTCATGTTGGTTTTGAATACTTCCCATTCCACGTGCCCAACAAAGAGAATAATACGATCGATGTCATTCATGAAATCTTCCCTGACTATGTTCATTGGAAATTAATGCGCGAACTTTCATTGCTCCAAGTTTCTGAAGATGTGCTGTATCGACCATTTGCCTCATTATCTAATGGTGAACAGACTAAGGTGTTATTAGCTACATTGTTTATTAAAGAAAATAGCTTTCTATTAATCGATGAACCAACTAATCATCTTGATATGCATGCTAGAAAATTAGTCAGTAATTATCTCAATTCGAAACGTGGTTATATATTAGTGTCCCATGACCGTGCATTTCTCGATAACTGCGTGGACCATATCCTATCCATCAATAAGACTAACATCGAAATCCAGAAAGGTAACTTCTCAAGTTGGTGGGAGAATAAATCAAGACAAGATAATTTTGAACTTGCAGAGAATGAAAAGCTAAAAAACGATATTAAACGCTTATCTCATTCTGCCAAACGAACGGGTGACTGGTCCCATGAAGTTGAGAAATCGAAAAATGGCACGAGAAATTCTGGCTCTAAAATAGATAAAGGCTATGTCGGTCACAAGGCCGCGAAAATGATGAAACGGTCTAAGGCTATTGAGCAAAGACAGCAATCTGCCATTGAAGAGAAGTCCAAACTGTTGAAAAATATCGAAGGTTCTGAACGACTTGAGCTTGCACTGCTTCCGTATCATAAACACCAACTTGCTGAACTTGAAAATGTATCTATATATTACGATGATAAGAAGGTAATCTCTGATGTCAGTTTTACAATTGAACAAGGGGAGCGAATAGCACTTTCCGGTATCAATGGCTCTGGGAAATCAAGTATTATCAAACTTATTTGCGGTGAGGATATGAGCTATACTGGGAGTTTCAAGAAAGATAGCCAATTAAAAATATCTTATGTATCACAAGATACTTCACATCTACATGGTAATTTATCTGAATATGCTGCAAACAACGGGATTGATGAGAGCATCTTCAAAGCAATGTTGCGAAAGCTAGATTTTTCAAGAGTTCAATTTGAAAAGGATATTTCGACATTTAGTGGCGGACAGAAGAAGAAAGTACTCATTGCAAAGAGCATAAGCGAGAGGGCACATCTACTTGTATGGGATGAACCACTTAATTTCATAGATGTTATTTCACGTATGCAAATTGAAGAGTTATTGCTAGAATATTCTCCAACAGTTCTTTTTGTAGAGCATGATAGAGAATTTTGCAATACTGTCGCTACTAAGATCATTAAACTTTAGAATAGCTTATTCATATGCCATTGGGCGCGATAGTAGTCAGGACATAGAAGGAGCATCAGATGAAAAAATATATTATTTTTGGAGCTAGTCAAGGTTTAGGAGATGCTTTTGTAAAAGGACTACCTACTGCTGGAGATCATGTTTGGGTAGTATCTAGAAGAAGACCTGATAGTTTGGATTTGCAAGATGGTGTCGAGCGAAGTTGGATTCAAGCTGATCTATCTGAAAATAATATTGCTAAGACAATAGTAGCTTCACTTCAAGAAGAGATGCTAGATGTACTTATATATAATGTAGGGATATGGGAAAAGTCTGGGTTCGAAGATGATTATAATTTTGACCACGATGATCCTGTAGATATTACAAACATCATTCAAGTCAATATGACAGCAACAATAACTTGCATTCAAGCATTGTTGCCAAATTTACGAAAATCGGAAGCAGGAAAGGTTATTCTCATCGGCTCATCTGCCGGATTGGAACACACCAATAATTCTCAAGTTTCTTTTGTTGCTTCCAAATTCGGTCTGCGTGGTATTACAAATGCTTTACGGGAACATGTAAGGAAGGATGGCATCACAGTTACTTGTATCAACCCGGGTGAGCTAGCAGCTGATATTACTTATGAGGATGGACTTGAGAAAGCGATTAATGAGTACAACGGAACACGTATTCCAGTTCAAGATATGATTGCAATCGTCAAATGTGTAATTAGCCTCTCTAGAGCAGCTTGTGTTAAAGAAATTAATGTTCCTGCAATAACTGATACCAATGCATAACTCGAATAAAGTACCTCGTTCTATATCTAAAATTGCTTTAAATGGCGATTAACGTATAAAATTTGTTGCCACAAAAGATGAACCTAGAGATTTAGAGTAGTTGAATCTATTGTATAATTGATTCAACTACTCTAATACCCTTTGGAAAGCCAAATTACACGGAGCTTTAAAGTGGCTACAGATTGTTAATTAATTAATGTCATAAAGTATTTGAAAATAGATACTGTGATGAAGGCAAAGGATGAAAACATGAAAAAGGTTATCGTAATTGGATCAGGAATTGTTGGCGCATCTACAGCGTATCAATTAACGAAATTGGGTGCAGAAGTCATAGTAATAGATCGACAAGATAAAGGTCAAGCGACAGATGCCGCTGCTGGTATAATCTGTCCATGGCTTTCCCAAAGGCGTAATCAGGCTTGGTATAAGCTTGCCAAAGCAGGTGCTCGTTTCTACCCAGAATTGATATCTGAGCTTGAAAGCGAAGGAGAAACAGCAACAGGTTATGCTCAAGTAGGAGCTTTAGTTATTCATAATGATTTAGAGAAGCTTAAAAAGATAGAAGAGCGAGCACATTTACGTAAAGAAGATGCACCTGAAATCGGTACTATAACTCCTCTAAATGATATTGAAACTAAAGAGAAGTTTCCGTTATTAGGCGACGGCTATCATTCTATTCACATTAGTGGGGCTGCTCGGGTAGATGGTCGTGCGCTGCGGGATGCATTAATCCGCTCAGCAAATAGAAATGGAGCCATACTTATCAATGGCAATGCAGCACTTCTATATGAAGCAGACCGAGTTATAGGTGTAACTGTCGATGAAAAAAGCTTCTTGTCTGATCAAGTTATCGTTTGCGCAGGGGCATGGGCAAACTCATTGCTACAGCCATTAGGTATAAACTTTAAGGTAAGTTTCCAAAAAGCACAGATTATGCATCTACACGTTGAACAAAGTCTAGACACTGGCAATTGGCCAGTCGTTATACCACCAACTGACCAATACCTACTTTCATTTGATGAACATAAGATTGTGATAGGTGCAACACATGAGAATGATATAGACGGTTACGATACAAGGGTCACACCCATCGGAATGCAAGAAATACTTAATAAAGGACTTCAACTCGCGCCTAATTTAGCAGAAAGCACCTTTGATGAGGTAAGAGTTGGTTTTCGACCATTTACACCAGGATTTCTTCCTGTGATTGGCTCAGTCCCTAGATGGGATGGACTAATGGCGGCTAATGGATTAGGTTCCTCTGGATTAACAATGGGGCCATTTATCGGTAATCAACTGGCAAAGCTCGCACTTGGTTTACCTTTGGATATAGATATCAACGATTATAATATTCAAAACGCAATGGACTTTAGTTAATTTTTGTTGAGGCAACTTACCAGTAACAACATTGCGACTGGTAAGTAACCACATGATAAATCAACTGCTCACTTGACAAATCAGTAATTCTATATATATTATGGACACAATAAGTCTTTGATCGAGGTGAAATGATGAAATTTACAAAAGCAACGAATTATGCACTTCACACAATGTTTATGCTTGTTGAAGCCTCTCCAGTCAAGCCTGTCGGCGTTCAACAGCTTGCAGAAACACAAGGCGTTTCTCCAACATATTTGTCAAAAATTTTAACGAGACTCGTTAAAGCTGGGTTAATCGAATCCATATCCGGAGCTAATGGTGGCTACCGATTATCACGTAATAAAGACGATATTACGTTTTTGGATATTATTCAAGCTATCGAAGGATCAACATCTTTATTTGAATGTAACTTTGTTCATGGGGAAAACTGTTCGATTCAAGCTGTGATGAAGGAAGCAGAGATGAAAATGGAGCTACATCTCAAAAATACAAAATTAACTGATTTGAGCCCAATGAAAATAAAGCACTTGATTGAATAAATGAGAACCAATCATTAAAAAAATGGAGCAGATTGCTTAGGCAACTGCTTCTTTTTTGTGTTTAACAATGGGAATTTCGAATGTAGAACGATCTATTGTTAACCATTAAAATTAATATTAAGGTTTACAATAATCAATAATCAAGCTATTATTTAGTTAATACATAGATGTCGACACTTGTAGGAATTATTTTTATTATATTGACGGAGGTAACAAGATGAAGACGAAAGAAATGGTTTTCGCTGCATTATTTGCTGCATTAATAGCTGTACTAGGGATGATTCCACCCATTCCACTAGGCTTTATTCCAGTCCCGATCACCTTGCAAACGCTTGGTGTTATGTTGACTGCAACCTTTCTCGGTAAGAAGACAGGTACAATTAGTTTGATTTTATTTATCGTGTTAGTTGCTATAGGCTTACCTTTATTATCTGGAGGTCGTGGTGGTCTTTCAGTGTTCGTAGGACCTACTGCTGGTTACTTTCTAAGCTGGCCAATTGCTGCTTTTTGTATTGGTTATATGACAGAGAAGCTATGGACAAAGTTAAAGCTATGGAAGCTTATTGTCATTAATGTAGTATTTGGAGTCTTACTTATTAGTTTGATTGGAGCACCAGTTATGGCACTTATTACGAATACACCTATCTGGACAGGATTATTAGGAGCTACTGCATTTTTACCAGGAGATACTATTAAAGCAATTATCGCAGCTGTTATTGTATTACAAATTAAAGCCATCAGCCCAATTGAAGAAAAGGCGAATAACTCATAATTCATGAAATACTGAATCGGAGTGATAAACGATGAATTTGGTAGAACCTTTACTACAGTATGCAGCCGAGCAACCCAATAAAATCGCATTATCCGATGGTCTGAGGTGTCAAACTTATTCCGTATTGGTACAGAAGATAAGGAAAATAGCACAAGGAATCAGAGTTAAAGGACTTACTCACGACAATATTGCGATTCTATCATCTAATCGCATGGAATTTGTAGAGGTTTTTCTAGGCACGATTTATGCAGGCTGTGTCCCTATCCCTATCGATCCCAAATGGAGTTCACAAGAAATAAACCTCATTATACACCAGTGTAAGCCGAAAATGATATTTTCAGAGACGGTATTAACCAACAAGTTAGTCTTGCCAGACAGTACCATTCATCTCATTACATTTTCAGATAAGGACGCTGGTTCATACGATCACTGGTTACATACTTTAACGTCTGAAGCAGAAATGGATGGATCCAATGAATTATTATTCATTGGATTTACTTCTGGCACAACAGGTTTACCTAAAGGTTATATGCGTACACACTCGTCATGGATGAATAGCTTTAAGGCAACAAGTGAAGCGTTTCAATTTATCAACTTGGATCATATATTAGCGCCATGTCCATTTGTTCACTCCTTGACCCTATTCGCTTTAATGCAAAGTCTATTCAATGGTTCAACGTTCCATATCGTAAAAGAATTTAAAGCGGATTGTATTTTACAACTGTGCCAAAAGATTCCCGATATAATATTGTTTGTTGTTCCGACAATGGTAGAATCGTTAATGCAGCAGGGCTTACAAGATGGAATACACATTCAAGCAATCATAAGCTCAGGTGGCTCATGGACGAATGATTCTAAGATAAGATGTAGTAAATTGTACAGTGGAGCAAAGCTATATGAATTTTACGGTTCATCTGAAGCAAGCTACATCACCTATATAGATATTCAAAATGATCATAAATTCAATTCAGTAGGCAAACCATTTTCAGGGGTGCAAATATCCATTCGTGACGAACATTTTCAACCAGTACCAACGGGTGTCATAGGGCAGCTATACATTAGAAGTAACATGATATTTTCTGGCTATTATCAGTTACCAGAAGCAACAACAGCTGCATTTCGTAACGGTTGGCTCGTAACTGGAGATTACATGTACACAGACGAAGAAGGCTACTTATATATGGCCGGACGTGCACATAACAGGATCGTTTCTGGTGGACTAAATATATATCCAGAGGAAATAGAGTCCGTACTTTTGCAGATTGAAGAAATTCAAGAAGTGATGGTCCTTGGGATTGACGATGAATATTGGGGCGAACAGGTGGTAGCACTTGTTAAGTGGAGTGGAAATCAACGCTTATCTCTCGAAAATATCAAAAAAAATTGTCGTCTGCATTTAGCGAGCTATAAAGCTCCAAAAGAAATCATGACGGTAGATCAATTCATCTATACGAGCAGTGGAAAAATTGCCCGTCAAGCTATGAAAGAATATGCCAAGAGACTGAAAGAATACACGAAAAGAGTGGATATATGACAGAAGCTGTAATTGTCATGGCAAAGCGTACGCCTATTGGTAAAATTGGCGGCATACTAAGTACTCTTGAGCCAGAAGAGCTGTTATCACCCCTTATTCGCCATCTAATAGAAGAAACGAATTTACCATCCGACATCATTGATGATGTAATCATTGGTAATGTCGTTGGCCTAGGAGGGAATATAGCACGAGTTGCCGCGCTAGAAGCTGGACTGCCCGTCACCATTCCAGGTGTAACCGTTGATCGACAATGTGGTTCTGGGCTAGAGGCTATTAATATAGCAGCCCGCTTCATCCAAAGTGGTGCGGGTGAAGTTTATTTGGCAGGTGGAGTTGAAAGTACTAGCAGAGCACCGTGGAAAATGAGCAAACCATCAACACTTATGGGATTACCGCAGCTATACACAAGAGCACACTTCACACCTAGTTTCTATGGTGACCCTGAAATGGGGATTGCGGCAGAGAATGTTGCAAAATATTATGAGATTACTAGAGAACAACAAGATCTATATTCCTTGAAAAGCCATCAGAAAGCGATTCACTATGAGCATTCTGGACGATTTCAGCAAGAGATTGTTCCCTTGCAAGTACAAGGTGATTGGTTAACCGTAGATGAGTGCCCTAGAGCTGATACTAGTCTGAAAAAGTTACAACAACTCAAGCCAATCTTTCTCGAACAAGGTACTGTAACAGCTGGTAACGCTTGTCCGCTTAATGATGGTGCGGCACTAGTTCTCATCATGTCACTTGAAAAATGTCGAGAGCTCGGACTTAAACCTATTTTACGAGTGGTAGATGGTCAAGCTGCAGGGATCGATCCTAACTTTTTGGGAATGGGACCTGTTCCTGCTGTGCAAAAAGTGCTGAGACGACAGCGTTTGACGGTAGATGATTTGGATATTGTAGAGTTTAATGAAGCATTCGCTTCACAAGTAATCGCATCATTGCAGGAACTTCGAATTCCACAGCTTAAAGTCAACCTTGGAGGGGGAGCTTTAGCAATTGGACATCCTTACGGTGCATCGGGTGCGATTTTGATGACACGTTTATGTTCAGAAATGCTGTACAAACCATACAATAGGGGACTTGCAACTCTCGGTATTGGTGGTGGAATAGGAATAGCTACAATAGTGGAGGCAGTGAAATGAATAGGGTCCATCATCGTCTTCATATTACGGAAGATTGGATTGCTCGTTATGCTCAATCTATTGACGCAACACTGCAAACAATAAATGACCAACTTATTGCACCCGCAACTATGCCAATTATTTTCTGGCAAGAATTCAATATACCTTGGCAGGAGATGAACAATAGTGTACCGTTGATTCATGGTGCGCAACATTTTTCATATGAAGCCCCAATTATTGCAGGTATGAAGTTAGATTGTGAATTACAGCTCACGAACATAGAGAAGAAGGCAAGTAAAACTGGGCCACTAACTCTCTATTATTACAAACTTAGTTGTACATGTGATGGCAAGCTGATTGTAGCAGCAGAAACAGTATTGATTCGAGTGGGTGATCAAGATTAAAATCAAGAAATTAATAACAACTCATGCAATTAGGCAATACGCAGATGTCTCGAAAGATACGGCTGCTATACATCTCAATACTGAAGTTGCTGTAATAACAGGCTATAAACGTCCCATCGCCCATGGTATGTATGTGATGGGGCTAGCACAATCCATATACTTAAATGAACATCCAACAAAATGGATCATAAACTATAGCATGAAATTTCAAATGCCACTATTAGTTGATACTGTGGCGATTTTCGAATATAGAGAACATAATAATGAAGTCGAAGTGAGTATCACTGTTGAAACTGGTGAGGTCATTGCATCAGGAACTTTTTCAGTGAAAGAATGGTCATTATGAAGAAAGTAGCTATCAAGTTGGCGACGTCAGAAAGGAAAGAAATAAATGCTTACATTCGATAACGTTCATTTTTATTATAAAAAGGGACAACCTGTCGTAGAGAATTTGAACTTTACGATTGAAAAGGGAGAATATGTGGCCATTGTTGGAGCAAATGGTTGTGGTAAATCAACAATTGCAAAACTAATAGATGGCCTGTTACTGCCTAGAGAAGGTAGTGTGAGTTATAACAGTCTAGACACGTCAAGGAAGACAGATCTTAATCTGATCCACCAACAAATTGGTATTGTTTTTCAAAATCCAGAAGATCAATTCATCACCACAACAGTGATGGATGAGATAATATTTGGCTTAGAAAACATTCGTGTGCCAAGTGATGAAATGCTGAGCAGGTTAGATGAAGCATTACAAGCTGTACAGATGGAGGATTACATTGAGTCGATGCCACACCAGCTATCAGGTGGACAGAAACAACGAGTGGCCATTGCGGCTATTTTGGCAATGCACCCAAAAGTGATCATTTTTGATGAGGCTACTTCTATGCTTGATCCACAGGGAAGAGATCAGGTACTATCCATTATGCATGAACTACATCGCCAAGGCATGACTATTATTGTCATCACCCATCACATGAATGAAGTGTTATGTGCAGAGCGCATTTTACTCATTCATCAAGGTAGACTTGAATTTGACGGAGATCCAACGACGTTATTCTCAACAGTCGATGTCACGAAATATCAGTTAGAACTACCCTTTGCAGTACGGTTATACAATACATTGCTCACAAAATCTCCACTAGTCTCAGATTGGAAGGAGATGATTCGGATACAATGGAATATCAACTAAATGATGTGAGTGTTACTTATAATGATCGAATTGCGTTATATCAGATCAATTGCACCATCCAAAGCGGCAAATGGATCTCAATCATAGGTCAAACTGGAGCAGGTAAATCTACTTTCGTACAACTGTTGAAAGGGCTAATTCCCAACATATCTGGAGAATACTTGATTAATCAGCTGCCAGTTGTGAGAGATCGGAAAGGTCATATCAAAGTTATTACTGATGTTGGTTATGTTTTTCAATATCCGGAGCATCAATTATTTGAAACAACCGTATACAAGGAACTTGCTTTTGCACCGAAAATTAAAGGTTATTCTGATCAACAAATTAAGAAGTCTATTGAAGCGATTTTACCGCAGGTAGGTCTATCAGAAGATATTCTCTCGTTAGCGCCGTTTCAATTAAGCGGTGGTCAAAAACGTATTGTAGCGATCGCATCGGTGTTGATGATGGAACCCCAACTACTAATTTTGGACGAACCAACAGCAGGGCTTGATCCAATAAATAGAGTTGTATTATTGCAACTACTTAAACAATGGCAAGAACAGCATAATCGGACAATTCTTTTCGTATCACATCAAATGAATGATGTTGCCGAATATTCAGATGAAGTGATGGTGCTTCACGAAGGAAAGCTTGTGGGGCATTTCGATACGAACCATTTATTTTTAGAACAAGCTGATTTACTAGAAAATCTAGGATTGTCTCTACCTGAACCTGTACAACTTTTAAAGTTAGTAGAGGAATTATCCGGACAGAAAATTGAAGTTTCAAGCTGTAAGGAAAAACATATTTTCGAAATGGTATCGCCTGTATGGCATGCAAGGAGCTAATAAATGTCTAATTCAGTTTTAATAGGACAATACATGGAAACTCACTCCATATTTCACCGACTAGACCCTCGTACTAAGATTTTAGCTATCATATTCCTAATGATGAGCTTTCTTATGCTAGATTCGTTCGCTAGTTACACGATTGCAACAATCTTCGTTTTAAGTATATTGTTCTTATCAAAGATTCCTTTTCAGATCTTTGCAAAAGGGTTGAAACCCATCTTATTCATATTATTATTTACTTTTATTTATCATGCAGCATTCACTGATGGAAATGTCATTTGGTCATGGTCATTCATCCATATCGCGGTGGAGGGGTTACAGAATGGGACACGTTACGTTTGGCGTATTCTTTTGCTTGTCTTACTTGCCTCTCTATTAACGTTAACTACGAAACCTCTAACAATAGCAGACGGTCTAGTTAAATTACTGTCACCGCTTTCCAAATTCAATATACCTGTAGAGCAGTTTGCATTAATGATCGTCATTTCGATACGGTTTATCCCTACCATCTTACAAGAGCTGAATCGTATTCTGTTGGCACAAAAAGCAAGAGGACATGATATTACTGCGCTACCGCTTCACAAACGAATCTTTGCATATATTCCATTGCTTATTCCGTTACTATTCACGACTATTCAACGTGCTGAACAGCTAACTTTTGCAATTGATGCACGTGCATATGGTAATGGTAAGGGGAGAACTACCTTTAAGTTGTTAAAATTTCAACAATTGGATTATCTAGTCTGCTTAGTCGTAATATTAATGATAACAATCCTGTTGTTTGTATAGATTGGTGGTAGATAGAATGAACATCTATGGGAACGTCATAGATAATGAAACACGCTGTGTTCATTATCATACAGAGAAGGATATTGTAGCTATCAAGTTTAAATGCTGCGATAACTATTACCCTTGCTACAAATGCCATGAGGAACATGCTCAACATATCATCGAGCGGTGGCCACAAAAGCAATTTGACGAATTCGCTATCCTTTGTGGCAGCTGTCACACAGAATTAACGATACAACAATATATGAGTGCATCGAATTGTCCTCACTGTGAGGCAATCTTTAATGAGCGGTGTGCGCTTCATTATCGTATTTATTTCGAAGAGTAGCTATCAACAAGTAGGAAGGTGACGATAATGAATTGGAATACACGAGTGACCGAACTTTTACAAATAGAGTATCCCATTATTCAAGGTGGACTTGCTTATCTAGCGTATGCAGACCTCGCTGCAGCAGTTTCTAATGCAGGTGGTTTAGGTCAAATAACAGCTATGAGCTTGCCTAATGACGACGCCTTGCTGATAGAAATTAATCGTGCACGTAGTCTCACGAACAAGCCATTCGGTGTAAATTTTGCCATAGGTATGCACGGTATTGATTATAAGGGGCGCGTCCAGATCGTAATCGATGAGCAAGTTCCCGTGGTAACTATTACTGGAGGCGATCCTACGACGATTTTACAGATGCTACAGCCCACTGATATTCAATCAATGGTACTCGTTTCTTCACGTAGACAAGCACAAAAAGCTGAACAACTAGGTGCATCTGCGGTTATTGTAGTTGGACATGAAGGTGGAGGACATCTTGGACGTGATGATGTTAGCACGATGGTGCTTGTCCCGCAAGTCGTTGACGCCGTTAAAATTCCAGTCATTGCTTCAGGCGGTATCGGGGATGGTCGCGGATTGATGGCTGCTTACGCGCTTGGAGCAGAAGGAATCGAGATGGGAACACGCTTTATCGCCACTCAGGAATGTGTCGACGCCTCTGTTTCATATAAACAAGCTATTATTGAAAGTTCTGAGATTAATACTACTGTCATCAAACGTTCCATCCATTCTCCTGCAAGAGCATTAAGAAATGACTATACTGATAAAATTCTCGCAGTTGAGCAAGTCTCATCAACTTATGAGGCATTAAAAGATTATATTAGCGGTGAAGCCAACAAACGATGGATTCACGAAGGAAATAAAGAAGCAGGCTTTGGTTGGGCAGGTCAGGTGGTCGGCCTAATCCATGATATTCCGACTGTTGAAGAGTTGATAGAAAGAATGGTTCAAGAAGCAGAACAAATCAGAGGGAAATGGGGAGTAATTCTATAAGGAATTATTTGTTACCTATGAAGATTAAAGAGCTCGGTCTTTCGACCAAGCTCTTTTTTATGTTTTGCAACCATGTCCACGATGTATCATTTGGAAATTAATTGTATATTCCCACAAGAAAGTGCAACCATTCTGTCTAGTATTCGTCATATAATATAGGAAAAAATTGGAGGCGAATTATGGACGAACAATTATTTCAACGCGATTGGGCGTTATCTCAAACTTTAACAAATTTGGCTCGTACATATTTGGAACAAGAAATAACAGTTGATGAGACTATGACTAAAGTATTGAACTCCCCTGAGTACAACGAATGGTGCAGTGAGCCTCGCACATTCGGAATTGCCTGTGATCAACGATTTTACTATGAAGATTTACAAGGAAGCATTAATTTTGAAAAATATGAAGCACTAATTCAATCGTATTGTAATCAGTACTTTACTGAAGAAGTAACTGGACAACCAAAAGATTCTACTCAGTATGATCAAATTTTTGAGCAATTAGGGATGAAAGTAACAGTTGAACAATTAGGATATGAGATCGCGCAACTTTCTAAATTGATAGGTGCGAAATCTACGTTAAATTACGAAGTTCTCTTAAATCTTTTCAATGGTACTCTTATTACCAGTTTGGAAGATGATTTACTAGACTGCTTATTTGCGAATCAAGAAGAAGTCTCACAATTTATAGAAGATTTTTTCAATACTTACAAAATAGATCCCAATGGAGAATCACAATAAATATTAAGCAAGATTTCTTTCATTTGAAACAACGAGTGAGGGAATCATCCATTCCATAAGGAATAACGAATGAAACTTCTATCTTGTTGTTATGGAGGCATTAATGGCAAAATTACGATTAATATCATTAATAATTATGTTTGAAGTCATTACTACAGCATTAGTGGTTCTTGGTATATATTATGGCTTTTCCATATTTCCTTTCTTCGAATCATCATTTACAACGGGAAATTCTGCTGCACAGTCAATGAGTTTTAACGCAACCATACCGTTAAATATGCCAACACTCACAGATATTAAAGTACCGTATACACACTTACAATCTGGAACCGAATCATGGGGTATTGTATCGATTATTCTATCGACAGCATTTGTAGTGGCTGAAAGCTTTGTCCGGGGAATGTACCTTGGCGGTCTCAAAGGGTGGGCTCAACAACAAAAGACGGTTCCATTGTTAGCTTGTGGACGAAAATATTTCAAAGGGATGCTAGCATGGTCGATATTTCAGTTAGTAATAGGTTTATTGACATTTTTCCTAGCAGCAGTTTTTTTTCCAATCGGAATAATCTTGATCATCGCTTTGATGTTTTTAGCTCTTACTCCGTATTTAATTGTTCTTCAAGATATATCATTTAGTGAGGCACTATCTAAAGCACCCAGAACGTTTTGGCGATATTTCTGGTCAATGGTTCCCTTGGCTCTACTTGCATTAATATGCACATTTGTTATAAGTCTCACGAAATCTTTAACAACACCGTGGGGATATGCAATACCTTTGGTTGCTTATGCAATAGTCGCGAATTGGCTAATCGGTGAGTTTCTGAAGCTTCTCATTGTCAAGTTGGAGGTAAGTAATGAAAAAATACCTGAACAACCATTTCCAGAGGTTAGGACTAGCCAAATCTCAATATTTGCAACCAGCTTGCTTATACTGATATTGATTACTGGCGGTGTTTTATCTACCTCTGGTAAATTTTTTAGTGTGTTTGATTGGGGTAGTAAAGATCGACTTAAAGGAATTTCCTACAATGCGAATTTCTCTGATATCTTCTATTCCTCGGATCAACGGTATACAACTTACCAATGGATGGCAGGGAATTACCATATTGATATGCAACTTCCAGACTTATCTAACGATGATAAACCACAACAAATACGAGGCATTGTTGATATTACTTGGCAAATCAATGAAGAAGTTAGAACATTACATGGGAATCATACCAACATTGATGTACAACCGTTTACAAGAGAGAGTAAACTGCTGTATCGGCTTGTTCAGGAAACTGCGTTAGATGGCACGATTTACTACTCAAGTTTAAATGGCTCGGCTTCGATTATTCAAGGAAGTGAAAATGCTCTAGAAGCTTTGTCTGTCCAAGTTATGGTTAGCGGGGACGGACAAAATATATTTGTACTCCAATATCCATCGAACCTCAATATCTCACAAGTCTACAATGTTTCGAATGACGGGCGATATCTGATTCCGAGAATGAGTCATTACAATCCGATGTATATTCACACTTACTGGTTCAGCAAGGAGCATACGGTTGATCAAGTTATAAAATTACTATCATCCAAAAATCAATCGAATGATGTGAATTCGCTTAACAGCATTAATATGTCACTAGCTGTGGCAATGCAGGAAGCTGATGGGATTAAAGTATTAAGTATTTTAGATATGATGAAAAAGAACGATATTAATGTAAACGGACCTGATTGGGATGAAAGTGAGTGGACGGATTACCTACGCAAGCAATACGAAGGGGCTAGCTTACAGCAAACTTTAGATTATGTGTCCAAAGTTGCTACCCTATTTAACTACGAAGCTTCAGAAGTATCTGAAAAAAGTAACGAGACGATTACTACCTACTTAATAGAAGTGCCATTCCCGAATGAAACGCTAACTATTCATTTTGAGGAGAACAAAGACGATGGTCGATTGATGTCTATCACTGTGCTTGAATAAGATAATTGAAGTAAGAAACTTTGAACGTAACTCATACAATTCTGGTAATTTTATGCACGCAAAGGATATCTGAATAGATCTAGTCTAGATTAGGTATTCTATGTTATGTGCGTAGAAGGAAGGGAGAATTGCGATATGTCAGATGAACACAATTATGTTCATAATGAACATGAACTTACTGATAATAACGATCAAAGAACAAATAAAGTTCATGGTGGTGAGCACCGAAATGGTCGACTTAGCCAGATGAAAAATAATAATCATGATGGTGAAGATGTACCAAATGAGTATATAAGTAACAAGGGTTTTAAAGGTAGCCCAGAATAGTTAAGATCGTTAATAAGAGCGAAATCGGCAAGCAGGATAGTAGCCAATTTCGCTCTTATTAATTTATACCATACCTTTTATATTCCATGAAGTTGTCGATCTTTAGCTTCAGCAGACTTATACCTCTATCCACATTTGGATACGAATACATTCGCTAGTCAAATTCAAGTGATGTCTTTATAATCAGTAAGAGACCTATTTCTAATTTATAGGTATATTGCTGAATTGAAGAAAGCGAATTGGTGAATGAAATTTTATAAGTGGATAGTTGTTTTGGCTAATGTGTTTGTATTTGTAATGCTCCTTATAAATTCTGATCGTTTAATTGAATGGATCAAAGCAACTGATGATCATAATTTGTTTTTCGTGTTATTAGTCATAACACTTATGGCCTCGATTCCCGGAATTCCGTTTGGTATAGTTAGTGGGGTAATTGGTGCAAAATATGGAGTATTACTAGGAGTAACATTAAGTGTAATCGCTTCTACATTATCTTCAGTATTTATCTATATGGTGTTTCGTTATTTACTTCTTCAGCAAGGAAATAAGTTACTTAGTAAATATAAAACAGTACATCAAATTGATCGAGTCATTAAAAACAGGACATTTGCTACGATTTTTATAGCTCGTATTATTCCTATTATGCCTGCTATAATAATCAATATTTATTCAGGAGTGTTTGGCCTATCATTTAAATTGTTTCTAATTGCTACCTTTCTCGGAAAAATACCTATAATGATCGTTTATACGTTAATAGGTGTAAATTTGTTATCCGGCTCTAGAGAGTGGATTATAATAGTAACAATTTATATCGTATTCCTATTATTGATATATTCGTTGCATCGATTCTTATACAAGAATAAGTGAAATTAAATGACCGATATAGAACAAGTTCAAACGTTTCATATTTACTTTCTTGACAGTTTAACAGAATCATTGCTATCATGGATACTTAAAGTCGTTGATAGCAATATTTTTTCAAATATTAATAGATATAATATATCTTGAAAGACCATAATTTTGAATGATAAAGGAGACTTATTTTATGTACAATGAACCATCAAATCATAATTCAAGATTAGAATCCGATATAGAGAAGCTAGATTTTATTGCAAAACTAGGCGCCGCACCTTTATCAATGTTGCAACCCCAGATTGGTGAACGAATCTTGGATCTCGGCTGTGGAAATGGAAATTTAACAGCTCAGATTGCGGCAGCAGGAGCGATTCCCACAGGTATTGACCTATCGGAAGAAATGATCAAGCATGCCAAAGAAAAATACCCAGAACTGAATATACAATTAAGCGATGCAACTCAATATCGAACGGATACGCACTTTGACGCTGTTTTCTCTAATGCTGCCGTTCATTGGATTAAAGATGCTTCTGCAGTAGCTAATACGATTTGGCTTGCACTTCGAGAAGGTGGGCGATTCGTAGCTGAATTCGCTGGTAGTGGCAATATTGCTATTCTAACTAACGCTATTAAACAAGAGCTTCAGGCGCATGGTTATAAATGGGAGGGACGAGATCCTTGGTATTTCCCTACTATTGGTCAATACACTAGTCTACTCGAGCAGACTGGATTTCGTGTCATGTTTGCTCAGCACTTCGATAAGTTATCTCCACTCAAGAATGATGTAGGTATACGGAGGTGGTTAGACGGATTCAATAATCATTTCTTTCACGATGTCTCACCAGCAGACAAAGAGTCGATCTACAATGCCATCGAAGAAAGAGCTAAGACTCAACTAGAGCGCGATGGACAATGGATGATTGACACGTCCCGCATGCGAATCATTGCGATTAAGGAGTATGCTAAGTGATTGTATTAGCTTCTACTGGTACAGCAACTGCTATTGGTGGTATACCTTTTTCAGGAGCTTTGCTTTTACCATAGTAACTCTAGAATCAATAAATGGTTAGAATTTAGGCTGTCGAGGAACTCTCGACAGCCTTCTTCACATTCCTATATTAAACTTTTGTAAATCGACTATAACTTTATCAACTTAGAACTTACAATATATATAACATTCTAATCATTTTTAATGATATAACTTCTCACACTATAAAAACTAATATGAATAGAAGGGGATAGAAATTAGTATGGAAACGAGCAAAATAGTGGACTTAGCTAGAGAAAATAAAAGTAAGACTTCCTTACTAATCGAGGTTTTCAGCATTTCCACAAAACTTGGATTCACCTCTTTTGGTGGTCCGATTGCACATTTGGGGTATTTTCATAATGAATACATACGTCGTCGCAAATGGATGGATGAACAAAGTTATGCAGATCTCGTTGCACTATGTCAGTTTCTACCTGGACCAGCAAGTAGTCAAGTCGGGATAGGTATAGGAATTTTAAGAGCAGGTTTATTAGGTGGTTTTGTCGCTTGGTTAGGCTTTACACTACCCTCGATAATTGTCTTAGTACTCTTTGCTTATTTGCTACAAGGATTTGATATAGGAAGTGCCGGTTGGATTCATGGATTAAAGATTGTAGCTGTTGCAATCGTTGCTCAAGCCATTATTGGTATGGGTCAAAAACTTACACCTGACCGAGATAGAGTAACGATCGCAGTAGTCGCTTCAGTAATTAGTTTATATTGGCAAACAGCATTTAGTCAGGTACTCATCATCATATCAGCAGCACTTATTGGACTATGGTTTTATCGTAATAGGGAAGAACATGTGGTTAATAATATACCTAATACGATAAGCCGTACTGTGGCAATTATCTGTTTATCATTATTTTTTATACTCCTTATTGCTTTACCTCTTTTTAGTCAATGGGGAGGGAGCGAATGGTTGGCAATGTTCGACAGCTTTTACCGTACAGGTTCTTTAGTATTTGGCGGTGGGCATGTTGTATTACCGCTTATTGAGAGCGAAGTCATTTCTAATAATTGGGTAAGTGAAGAAGATTTTCTTGCAGGATATGGTGTCACTCAGGCCGTACCTGGCCCGCTCTTTACCTTTGCTAGTTACCTCGGCGCAATGGCTGGAGGATTATCAGGAGCTGTTATTGCTACGACTGCAATATTTTTACCTGCATTTCTTCTTGTTGCTGGGACATTACCCTTTTGGAACACTCTAAGGACTAATCCGAAAATCAAGGGAGCTTTAGTAGGGATAAATGCTGCTGTAGTTGGTATCTTACTTGCCTCACTATACGATCCGTTATGGACTACTGCAATCATTGAACCTAGTGATTTTGCTCTTGCATCCATATTATTTGTGATGCTAGTATTTTGGAAACTTCCTCCATGGATAATCGTACTTACAGGAGCTTTAGGAGGTATGCTGCTTAGTGGCATATAAAGAGTACATACCATTTCATATACAGGGTGAAGTTTTACAGGACTCCGATACTATGACTTATAATAGCTTCAAACTTCAAACCAATAACAATCAGTTACTATGTCAGTAAGACAAAAATATCCGTACCGTCATACCGGTGCGGATATTTTTATGCCTATTTTTACCTTAACTACTTTATCTGTCGTAGTAATTGTGTTACACTTTAACTACTACGACAGATGAAGTAATTAAGGAGGGACCGCATTTGTGATCAGCAGTGATGTTATTCGGGGCTATAATGATACACTCATTCTCTATATGTTACTGGACGGGGAATCATACGGGTACGAGATTTCCAAAAATATTAGGCAGCTTACAGAAGAGAAATATGTTATGAAGGAGACAACCTTGTATTCTGCCTTCACCAGAATGGAAAAGAACGGGTACATTGAATCTTTTTACCGAGATGAGAGTCTAGGAAAGCGACGAACGTATTATAGAATTACCCACACTGGACTCGTCTATTATAAGGAGAAATGTGAGGAGTGGAAGGTTACACAAGAGGTTGTAAACAAATTTATTAGGGAGTGGTGACAGAGCATGGAGACGATTATGGTGTATTTGGATAATATGTTCGCTGGTCTAAAAAAGACCCATGAACTAGAGCGTTTGAAGCAGCAACTACTGTCAGGGATGGAAGACAAGTATCATGAGCTGAAGATGAATGGTAAGTCGGAGAACGAGGCAATAGGCATCGTTATTTCTGAATTCGGCAATATTGATGAGTTAACAGCCGAGCTGGGTATTCATCATGAAAGTGGGGAGCAGCAAATTCCTTTCTTGACCGTTGAAGAGGCTTACGATTATGCTGCTACCCGACGCAGCTCCGGTTTTTGGACCGGTCTTGGCGTCTTTCTCGCTGTGTGCGGTGTGGCACTATTTATTTTCATAGATACACTGTTTGAGAATAACTCAATTATGGTTGATAACAGTTCTACTGAAACGGGTGCGTTGCTCGGTCTAATCGGAATGTTTGTGCTGATTGCGGTAGCAGTAGGGATGTTCATATACAGCGGTATGAAACTTGAACGATTCAAAAATCTAGAACAAGGCTTTCAATTGCCTTTTGCACTGAAAAGTGAGCTCCAACACAGTCAGAACCAATTCGCTATGACTTACCGAATTTCAGTGATTATGGGCGTATGTCTGTGCGTGCTGTCGCCAGTATTTATTTTCGCTGCGACATTTATCAACGATGATTCCACACCATACGGAGTCGCTGTCTTTTTGCTTACTACGGCTTTAGCAGTGTTCCTGTTCGTCTATTACGGGAACATACAAGGAGCTTATACGAAACTACTCCATGGCTCGCGTATCAGCTCCGCAGAGAAGAAGGAAGATGAACGGATAATCGGGGCAATAGCTGCGATCGTATGGCCACTAGCTACAGCTGTATTCCTGTTCACAGGATTCGTCTATCAGCGATGGGACATCAACTGGGCAATATTTCCGATTACCGGCATCCTGTTCGGTATGTTTAGTAGTGTCTATCATATTCTAAAGAGAAAAGATGTCTCCTAATTACACACGATGTGCTTGCAAAAAAAACAAAACAACCTGAATCCAGTGGCATACCCGGAACAGGCTGTATAATTAAGTTGGATGTAGTAATATTGTTGCTGGTAATAGTCATATAACCAATCGTCTATTCTTACCATTGCATAAATTATATAGTCATTAGCTAACCTTTTGTTGAGCGACCTTCTTTATGAAGGTCGCTTTTTTTGTGTCTCTTTAATTGGTACTATATTGCATTATGCCTTATAGACTGTTTTTAAATGATGGATATTCCAACATTGCTTGTTTCCATCAGCCAATATAAGTTCCATCATTTGTCCACTTCCCTTCTGAAGTAAGCCTATTTTATTCGGTTTATCCCCCAAATCAAATACAACTAAGCTGCCTTCAAGTTTTTTACATTGTTCTGCGAATGTTCGTGATAAGGTGAGGTTTATAATTGGTAACGTATGATTATTAAGCGAATATGGCGTGACATCATTACTATAAGGAATTAACCATTTCAAATGGTTCATTGAGACAAACATCGCTTTGTATACGGGTGAGTAGAAAACAAAATAGTCATTCATAATACTAGTTAAATAGCCATGTATAGATTTATTCCCAGTAATATATATCTCTACAAAACTACCTTTAGCATTTTGCAGTATTTTTCTAAAAGATAGATTCTCTGTTTGATAATCAGTAGGAATTTCAGGGGGATTATCTACCTCATTAATGGATGGTGCAAATTTTAAATTTTGTACATGAACCACAGGTATATAATAGAACCGATTTTCTGAAAAGAGAACAAGGAGATCAGTTCCAACGTCGATTAATGTTCCTATATAAAGGTTATTGCCAGAGATCTCTATTTCAACTTTTTTATTAATGAATGGATAAAGATCATTCATATATAAAACCTCCTGTTTTGAATGAAGTTACTAAAATAACCATGATACCCAGTAATACAAAATGACCAAAGTAAAAATTACAGTGATCGGGATAACGATGGAGGTCACCTTCAAATATTCGCCCCAACTTATTTTCACTTTACCTTTTTTGAGAATATGCATCCACATCAACGTGGCAAGAGTTCCAATCGGCAATAAGAGAGAACCGATATCACTACCAATGACACTTGCTAGATATGATATTTTTAGCGTAAGGGGATCAAGATCCATATTCGTTAAGGTGAGGGTTCCAACCATTAAAGCAGGGTGATTATTAAATAAGTTGGAGAGAATGGATACGAGTATCCCCATCATGACACTCGCCTGGAGTAAATCACCAGATATTATCGGTTGAAAAAAGCTTATGAGCATCTCAGTTAATCCAATATTATGCAATCCATAAATAATAACGTACATACTGAACGCAAATACAAGAATATACCAAGGAGTTTTCTTCAACATATCTGTAGGTGGTATTTTCAAATAAATCCAACGCCAAGTTAATAAGAATATAGAACCGATAACTGCCATAAAAGGGACTGGAAAGTGTAAGTAGGAAGCGACGAACAGACTCAGTCGTACAAGAAATACAAAAATTAATATATAGATCATAAACTTGGTTTGATTATCTTTCGGTATGAGAGGTTTTACTTCTTTTAATGGATGATATCCTTGCTTAAAAACGAAATTCGTAAATTTATTTGCTCCAGGTAACTTACGGGGTAATACTCGGTAAAAATAGGCAAAGAGCAAGAGTGTAAGGAGGACCAGACCTAGTGTAGCAGGTACGAACATCATTGCTGTGTGCATGTAAAGATCCATATGAACAATTTTCAATGCAATTAAATTGACGATATTGCTAACTCCTATTGGTGCACTGGATGCGGTCGCGATCAATGCTCCAGACAATAAATAAGGGATTTTCTGATGATTTTTTAGTCCTATCTTATGAAGCAACATCATTAAAATTGGAGTAGTAATTAAAATGCTACCGTCATTGTTAACGAAGAGTGTCATCAGAAAACAAAGAAGGTTGGTAAACCAGAACAATCGAATTCCTGAACCTTTTGCTAGTTCTAACAACTTGTCTGCGCTCCAATGAAAGAAACCGAAACTTTCTAATACAATGGCCATGACAATCGTTGCAATTATGGTGATAGCAGCACCGCCTATCGTTTCGGTTATTAGAGCTAGATCAGTTAATGAGACACTGCCGATAATAAAAATGAAAATAGCACCAATCGTTGCTGGTATAGCCTCGTTTACATTCGGACGCCAGAAAATAAAGGATATGGTACACAAGAAGGTAATAATGGTGAGGGCTATCATAATATTGTGCATTAACTTAACCTCTATTCACATAGATTTTTCTCTCTCTCTAATTGTTAACTATTCTATTACACACGGCTCATCGTTCTCATCCTCCATCTTTAAGCGACTTATCTATTCATTTGTATTGTATGTACATGCATCCTTGCAGGAGCTAAGCGGAATACCTATTTCTATCATTTTCAACTACTATCAAGTATTGATAGATATCACTGGTTGATAGATGCCATGGATAGCAAAATGTCATTACGTGAAGGAATTAATATAGTTATAATTTAATTTATGTGGTAAAATGTGGTTCGCGGTGCTAGGGAGAAACCATGCCTTTTTATTATATTTTACTCATTTAATTTCAAAGTAAGTGTGTACAGAGTATATTTACTATATTCATAGATTCAACAATCACACGCAGAATACAACAATAGGGGGACATAAGTTTTGGTTTTTAGTTCTGTAATTTTTATATTTTTCTTTCTACCCCTTGTTCTCACCCTTTATTTCTCTGTTCCATTTAAATTCAAAAATAGTATTCTATTAATTTTCAGTTTATTATTTTATGCATGGGGTGAGCCAAGGTATGTAGCGCTAATGATCGTGTCCATTCTGATTAACTATGGATACGGAATTTGGCTAGATAGGTCGGAGCACAACAAGAACAAAAAAATCCGTATACTTACATTTGCAATCGTTGTTAATATTGGGCTTTTAGGATTTTTCAAATATGCTAACTTCGCAGTTGATATAATTAATTCTGTCCTTCAGACGAATCTTCGTTTGGCGGAAATACCGTTGCCTATAGGTATTTCATTTTATACATTTCATGCGCTTAGCTATTTAATTGATGTATATAGAAAAAAAGAAAAAGCACAAAGAAATCTTTTCAAATTGGCACTTTATATTACCTTTTTCCCACAACTTGTTGCAGGTCCTATTATTCGTTATAACGCTGTGGCCCAGCAACTCAGCAAACGAGTCTTCTCTTCAATACAATTCGCACAGGGTATTCAGCGCTTTATCCTTGGCTTGTCCAAGAAGATACTGTTAGCTAACCCTCTAGGATCTGTAGCAGACACTGTGTTTATGACTTCTACATCTGACCTTTCAACTGGTAGCGCTTGGATTGGCATTCTTGCGTATACATTACAAATTTATTTTGATTTCTCTGGTTACAGCGATATGGCCATTGGTTTAGGAAAAATGTTTGGGTTCGAATTCGCAGAGAATTTTAATTATCCATATATAGCTAAGAGTATCTCGGAGTTTTGGAGACGTTGGCATATTTCACTTGGAAGTTGGTTCAGAGATTATGTCTATATCCCGCTCGGCGGAAGTAGAGTCTCACGTTGGAAGATATATCGAAACTTGTTTATTGTATGGGCCCTAACAGGATTCTGGCACGGAGCTAGTTGGACCTTCATTGCTTGGGGACTCTACTATGGAGTTCTAATTGCTTTAGAAAAAGCAGGTCTCGAGAAATTACTTTCTAAGGTTTATCCTTTAAACCACGTTATAGTACTGTTGCTTATTATGATAGGGTGGGTATTCTTCCGTGCAGACAATTTTGGCTATGCAACAGATTTCATTACTGCCATGTTCTATTCCCAGGGCAATGAAGTATTCGATGCTCAAGCGTTATCATTATTATCTTTAAATTGGTTCTATTTCTTGATTGCTATTATCGTTTCTATGCCATTATTTCCGAAGCTACAGAAGATGAAGTTCAATAAGAAAATCACCAAAGTAAAAGCTGCGATTGCATTTCTTTTCTACTTTATCTTGTTCGTGGAAGTCATATTGTATCTGATTAATTCAACGTATAACCCGTTCTTATATTTCAGATTCTAAATATGTTATAACAAAGTTACTAAGGGAGTTTCTAAGTGAATAAATCTACTTCAATCGTTTATATGTGTACATTTTTAATTGTTATTTTTGGCTTTTCGATTGCGAGTCTTATTATGCCGGATCGGCAATTTTCGGCAAGTGAGAATCGAACGTTAAGTAAGTTGCCTGCTATGAGAGTCGATTCCTTATTCTCACGAAGCTATTTCGAAGATATGAATCAATATTTTAATGATCAGATTGTCCTTCGTGATGGGATGGTTAAATTATATCAGAGACAGCAGAATTCCAAGGTATTCAATGCTATGCTTTTTGAAAATATGCTACATACTAATCCACCCATGAAACCTGAGGATGGTACCGAAGTGAAGGAATCACGCATTGTATCAAAGCTTGTATTGACTAACAATAAGTGGATGTTTCCAACGCCTAGTAAAGTCGTATATAAGAAGCAGATCGACGCGGCAACTGCCAAATTAAACGAAGCAATAACTTTCGCTGAGGAACTAGGAACGGAAACATTTTTTGTATTTAACCCTTCGAGAACGAAAGCATTAATGCATTTGTATCCAACTTATTTACGAACGGATTCTTATGTCGAGTCCAAAGAATACTTCCTATCTAAGCTTGATAAAGATATTAATGTCGTTAACATTGGGAACAAATTTGATACTTTTACTAATGCAGAGTTGGAAGATATGTACCTAGAGACTGATCATCATTGGAATATTAAAGGAGCATTCACTGCTTATCAGGAAATGATTACTCAAATCTCTAACAGGTCACCGATATTCGAAGATGAACCTATGACTCTGGATGAAATCAATATATCTCAATTAATAGACGGTAAATTCGAAGGCAGTTATAACAACCAGATAAATTATGTTATAAATCCAGAAAAAGCAGATCGAACGATTATTTACGAACCTAAGATCCCTTTTTCTTTTTCTAAATTCGAAGTAATTAACAAAGATGGATCACAAACGATCAAGGACTTTAACGATTTTTATGGATTCAAAATAGGCAGAAGCACTTATGCATATGGGACAATCTTTGGCGGAGATAGACAAAAAATCTCATATGAAAATCCGCAAGCAAACAATCAATTAAATGTATTGTTGCTTAAAGATTCTTTCATGAATCCCTTAACGCCTTACTTGGCACAACATTTTAACAAACTAACTGTTCTCGATAATCGTTATTATTCAGAGTTTAGCTTGCAAAACGTTTTAACGACTGGACAATATGACATGCTAATTATTGCTTTTCACGACGATAATCTCTTTAGTGGAAATTATGAGTTTGAGAAGAAGAGCGAAGAATAAGTTTTATTTATACCATTGCGAATGGAGTCTCATGTCACCTATCAATAGGGTGACATGAGACTTTTCTCTTGTGGAGTTAATATCAGATAACTTCGTATTCATTTGAGAATCTATTTGCTCAAGAGTAGATGATGCACAATCATCTAACGTGTAATTACTTTTTACATCATATTCCTCAAAATGGAGCCTTCATATTTGATGGCTTCTTTTTGTTATACTTTGATTTACTAATAACGGAAATTTTGCCATAAAGGGTCATCTCAGCGTTAATGTAGTCATTTTAGCATTAGTTCTTGCGACCATAGTCAAATAGTATAAATCCTATACATTAATTGGTAATTTTTATATTTACTACAAATGGAGAGTGATTTAATGCAAGAATTGGGTTTGATACACCAGTTATTCGAGCAACAAGCAGAACGCACACCTTCTCGTGAAGCGGTTAGATTCGAAGGGGTAACGGTGACATACGAAGAGTTGAACCGCCGTGCAAATCGATTAGCGCATCGGTTACGTTCGCTTCGTGTCGGACCAGATGTACTAACAGGAATATGCATGGAGCGTTCCATAGAGATGGTCGTCTCCCTTTACGGAGTACTGAAAGCCGGAGGGGCATACGTGCCGTTAGATCCGGATTATCCGAAAGATCGATTAGCCTATATGATCAATGATAGCAATGTAGAACTAGTCATCACACAGCGCCAATTTGCGGAACAATTTGATGGGTTCAATGTCGATGTACTGATCATAGACGAGTCCGTGCCACTGGAAGAATATAAAGTGGAGGAACGAAACCCTAATATTGAATTGGATGAGAACCATCTGGCTTACATGTTCTACACCTCGGGATCGACGGGTAGGCCGAAGGGTGCTATGAATACACATGCAGCCATTCGCAATCGGGTTCAATGGTTGCAACAAACTTTCCAGATGTCGCAAAATGATAAACTTCTTCAGAAATCTCCTTATAGCTTCGACGTATCGGTATGGGAATTTTTCTGGCCACATTTGTGTGGTGCATGTCTTGTCATGGCCAAGCCCAAAGGACATCTGGATACCTCATACTTATGGGAGATTATTAAGCTTGAATGCATCACATTCGTACAATTTGTTCCCACAATGCTCCAAACTTTCTTGAGTGATGAGCAGGCCCATGATATCCCTTTCCTGAAGCATGTTTTCTTATGCGGAGAGCCATTGTCTGCTGCATTAAACGAACGGTTCTACAACACCATGTCTGCGCAACTTCATAATCTATACGGTCCAACTGAGGCAGCAGTGTTCATTACTAATTGGACCAGCGACCGTAACCTTGATCGTTCCGTCATTCCAATTGGTAAGGCGATCCCAGAGAATGCAATGTATGTCTTGAACGAGCACTATGAACAGGTAGCTCTTGGTGAAATCGGTGAACTATTCATTAGTGGCATTGGGCTAGCGCGAGGTTATTATAACAGACCAGATCTGACTGCCGAACGATTCGTGCCAGATCCGTTCAGCAAGGAACCAGGAGCGCGCATGTATCATACAGGTGATCTTGGACGATGGCTAAACGATGGGAATTTGGAATGCCTTGGACGTAACGACGATCAGGTGAAGGTACGGGGCTACCGTATCGAACTAGGCGAGATCAGTAATATGCTCGAACAACATCCAGCCGTCCATCAAGTCGTAACAATCGTTCGCGAAGATCAACCCGGTGATCAACGTATAGTCGCTTATTTCTTACCTAACCACACAATTTCCCCCTCCATTAGCGAACTAAGAAACCATCTTCAACAGCAACTACCGGACTATATGGTCCCTTCATACTTCGTCGAGATGGAAGTCTTCCCATTGACACCAAGTGGTAAGACAGATCGGAAGTTATTACCGAGTCCTTCGGTTTCACGCCAAATGATCGGTCAAGAGTATGTTCGGCCAGAAACTTATATTCAGAAGGAACTTGCCCTAATCTGGTCAGGATTCTTCAGTTACGATCAAATCGGACTAGATGACGATTTCATTGACTTAGGAGGACATTCGCTTGTCGCTACTCAGATTCTTGTCCGTTGTGAGCATCACTTCGGCGTGAAGGTATCGTTGAAGGATATGCTTACGAAAGGAACGACGATTCGTACTCTTTCAGCGATTATTGAAGCTAAGCTACTTGCGGAGACTGATGATTCTGAAATAGAAGCGTTGCTTAGCGAGATGGAGCATCTATCAGAGGCAGAAATCGAGGCATTGCTGAAGTAATATTCAGCAGAAGTCAGGAGGAGAAAATTCGTGGCAAATTTTGTTCTAAGCACGCACATGACGAACGGAGATGTACTTCCATTTCTAAGGTTAGCATCTGCACTTCGCAGACGTGGTCACAAGGCAACATTAGTAACACACGGTGCATTTGCCCAGCTAGCTGAGAAGTCGGGCATCGCATTTCGCGGAATTGATAGACCTGAGGAATATACCGAAATTATGAAGGATCTATACATGATGGAGGATCCTCTCAACAAACCAGACCTCTATGAAGACTATCAACGCAAGTATTATTCGAAGGAGAAATTTCAGCAGGAGTATGACATCCTAACAGAGCTGTGCCAAGAGGAGAATTCCGTCCTGATTTGTAAAGATCGTGACGGCTTTGTAGCAATGATTGTTTCTGAGAAGATGGGGGTTCCCATCGTCACCGGAGTGTTGGCACCAAGTTATGTGACACAGTTACATATCTGGGAAGAGCTTGGGCTTGACTTTGCGATATCGCTTATTAATACATTCCGCAGTGATCTTGGACTTACTCCAGTCTCGAACTGGACGTCTTGGATGGGCGCAGTGAAAAAAAATATAGGCTTCTGGCATGAGAGCTTCGATGCTGCAGTTGAAGCTCCAGAATGGGCGCTGAAGGTTGACACCGTCGGATTTCCTCTAGCTGATGTAATTGAATACGAGCCTTTACCAATAGATTTACTAGATTTTATTCGCGATGGTGAGAAGCCGCTCTTAATTACGGGCGGTACTGGGAAAATGATTAAACCGAACTTCTACCAGGCTGCGATCGAAGGCGTCAAACTGCTGGGTCAGCGCACTATTCTAGTTACCAGACATGAAGAATTCATTCAAGGTGAGCTACCGGATCATATCCGTTGGTACAAAATCCTACCTCTTGCTAGTGTTTATCCTCTAGTCAGCGGGGTCATCCATCATGGCGGGATCGGTACAATTACGGGAGCAATGACCGCTGCCGTACCGCAGCTAGCTCTCGCAGCAGATACTGATCGACCAGATAACGGAATGCGGATTAAACAGCTTGGCATAGGCGATTATTTGCCGCCACTGCAGTGGGAACCTTCTCTAATCGCAAATGCGATGAAAGACATCCAGACTAATTCAGTGAAAGAACGCTGCCGTCAGTTAGCGAATGTCATGGCGGAGCATGATACGATGGCAGCGGCATGCACAGTCATAGAGTCGATAATTGGAAATCCAAACTATGCCATTTCTTCTGATCAATTAGCTGCTGATTACGTTGCAGCACAGCGACTTCATTCTTTGGAGAGCGCAGTGACAGTGTCCGATTATCGTCCCAATACTAAAAATGAGATGCTCACATCAGCCACGCGTTCACTACTTGCACAGCGAATTGTGCAGCGACAACTTGGCAGACATCAACTGCCTTTAAAGGAGAAGCTCTATGACTAAAACAATTGATCGACTCGAGCAGCTATCGCCCGAACGAAGAGCACTCCTCGCACTGAAGGCCAAACAACAAAAAGCTAAGGCGGCCGCAGCCGCAGCTATAATTCCAAAGCAACCTAGAGAAGAGGGTGAGAATAAGTTTCCTCTTTCATTCCCACAACAGAGAATTATGTTCTTCGAAGAGTATATGCCAGGCACTGAACGCTATAATTTTGCCAACGGCTACAAGTTAATTGGGAAACTGGACATTACTTCCTTGCATAAAACACTCAATGAGATTGTTAAGCGCCACGAAATTATGCGTGCTGTTATTGCTTACGAGAACGACGATTACGTACAAATCATTCGACCTGAACTGACAATCGACCTCCCAGTTATCGAATTGATGGACGAAAAAAAAGTTTATGAGCGCATGGAAAAGGAAGCCACGGCACCGTATGATTTCTTGAACGGTCCTCTAGTGAAGGCGATGCTCTTCAGCCTTGAACCTGAAAAGCATGTACTTGTTTGGATGACGCATCACTTAATCTATGATGGCTGGTCGGCCGACGTATTCGACGAAGAACTCCCTGCGATTTATCGCTCCATCGCTCTGGAAGAGCCGTTAGCACTTCCTGAATTGTCAATACAATATCCGGACTTTGCCGTCTGGCAGAGACAGTGGATGACAGGAGCGGAATATGATAATCAGCTGAGCTATTGGACCAAGAAACTGACACCAGTCCCGGCGACACTTGATCTGCCAACTGATTATCCTCGACCATCGATTCAAGTTGAGCGCAAAGCTGGTTTCTTCAGTCTGACACTAGAACCTTCATTCTCACAGCGAATCCGCGATACGAGCAAACAGCTCGGTTGTACTTCGTTTGTCCTGCTTCTAGCCGCTTACAAAGTGCTACTTGCAAGCTATAACGGCAAGCAAGAGATCGTTGTCGGAACGCCTATGGCTAATCGGGGTAAGCAAGAAATTGAGAAACTTGCTGGCTTCTTCGCAAATACTGTGGCACTTCGCTCCACAGTTAACATGGGTGATACTTTTAGCGACTTTATTGCGACAGTCCGCGACACAGTGCTCGAAGCGAATGATCATCAAGACTTACCTTTCGACCGGCTCGTTGACGAGATGAATCCAGATCGTGTTATAGGACATTCACTTTTCTTTGATACGATGTTTCTATTTGAACGCCATGGTCAGGCAATGGTCGATCTTCCAGACCTCCAGATTATACCGTTCGTGGGTGATCGCACGCGAGGAGGGATGCTAGATCTTACGATGACAGTGTTCGAGAATCAGAATTTAGGAATGGAATTAACCTTGACTTATCGGCTAGATCTATTCCGCGAATCTACAATTCAGCAAATGGCAGATCATTTCTGCAATATTCTGGAGCGTGTATTAGACAATTCTGAGCAACCACTTTATACAGTTGCAGCACTATCAAATGAACAGTTGAGGAAGGTATTATTCGATTGGAATGCAGTAGAGACTCCTCAGCCAGAACTCCAATTTCCATATCTGCTAGCGGAACGTCAAGCGAAACTTACACCAACGGCCACAGCCGTATGCTCTGAAGGTCTTATGCTTACTTATCAACAATTGAATGAACGGGCTAACCGCTTAGCGCATTATCTACGACGCCAGCAGGTTGGACCTAATCAAACGGTAGGTCTCTACATGGAGCGAACAGTCGATATTATCGTTGGCTTGCTAGGTATATTGAAGGCAGGTGGTGCATATGTTCCGCTTGATCCTAAGTTGCCAGTGGAACGATTGCGAATGATTGCTCAGGAAGCTGAAGTGTCTGTCATCGTCACGGAAGATTCCTTAGCCGATCTGCTAATACCATCCAATGATTCAAATTCTATACCATTACAGATGGTTTCACTTGACCGAGATTGGGACACGATAGCGCAAGAAGATTCAAGTAATCCTGAAGTAGTCTCAAAGCCAGGCGACCTTATGTATGTGTTGTTCACTTCAGGCTCGACGGGCACACCAAAGGGAGTAGCTGTCGAGCACCAGAATTATGCCAATTATTTAGACGGTATCATGCAGCAATTAGCACTCGGGCAAGGCTTGAGTTTCGCCATCGTAAGCACGCTTGCTGCTGATCTTGGAACCCCTATGATCTGGGGTGCTTTCGCAACAGGAGGAACGCTGCATGTCATCCCGTATGAACGGGCCGCAGACCCAGATGCTTTCGCCTCTTAT